>OLPH01000463.1_pt1 | contig 50799 bp, 50 predicted proteins | sample 1672951 | NCBI WGS metagenome assembly OLPH01 (sample SAMEA3136740, study PRJEB25190) | human gut metagenome | reverse complement strand
AACTTTGATTTGCTTCTTCCGAAGTTTCATTTCATTCTTCCGAACTTTTATTTGGGCCCTCCGTGGGGAAATTTCGTTTCCTCACTAGAGATTCCCAAATTCCTCGGGAGAAATTGAAATCAGCGGAGATGTGGGAGCTATTAGATCAGCCCTCGAATGAGAAGGTCGGTGAGGAGGACGAGGAGGCTGGCGAGGAGCGTGACGGCAATGACGATGATGATGGTGCGTCGTAGCGTCTGTGCGGTGACAGCGTGGAGCGGGGTGCCGATATAGGGCTTCTCAACGAGCATGCCGTGGTAGATGTTGGGACCGCCAAACTGTACACCGAGGATCCCCGCCAGAGCGGACTCAGGATAGCCCGAGTTGGGGCTGGCATGCTTGCGTGCATCCCGCCAGACGGTGCGCACGGCTCGTCGACTCGGAGCCACGAGGAGCATCAGGAGTGCCGTGAGACGAGACGGGATATAGTTCGCAGCGTCATCGAGGATACGTGCAGCAAAGTAGCCAAAATCCTTGTAGCGTGGATCTTTGTAGCCGATCATGGAGTCGAGCGTGTTGATCATTTTATAAGCCATCATGAGCGGTACGCCACCCAGAGCGTAGAAAAAGAGCGGAGCGATGACCCCATCGGAGAGATTCTCCGCAAGCGTTTCTAGGACGGCGGTACGGATCTGCGCAAAGGTGAGCTGCGAGGTGTCACGACCCACGATCCAGGAGAGACGCTTGCGAGCTCCCTCGAGGTCACCAGCCACCACGTAGCGCTCTACCGCCAAGGCTTCGCCGATCAAGCTTCGCGGACAGATAGCAAAGAAGAAGAAAACCGTTTGCCAAGCCAATAGTGCGTAGCGATAGTCCGCTAGGAACCATTCGATAGCAAAGAAAAAGCCCCATACGCCCAGCACGAGTGTGAGGGTGAGGAGCGTGCCTTTTGCCTTCTGATGGGGCGGATGGTTGAGCCAGCGCTCGCCCCATGCGATGAGGTGGCCGAAGAGTCGTATCGGATGGAGCGCCCAGCGTGGATCGCCGAGGAGCAGGTCGAGGAGGAGTCCGAAGAGTAGCGGGTACATACTATAAGTAGCTTGACAAACCTCGGAGTAGCGCCTGACCAGCTTCGGGCGACTGCACCGAGAGGCGGAAGTGGCGTGGTGAGAGGGAGCGGAAATTGGCCGCATCACGGATCAAAACACCATGCTGCTTGACAAGGTACTCCTTGAGCTGGGCTGCGGTGCCGCGCCCCTCATCTAGACAAGCGAGGAAGTACGGTGTAGGGCTGGGTATCAGCGAGATGCCTGCGATCTGCGCCACCTCATGAGCGAGATGCTGCGCCTCCCGCACTAAGCCCGTGGCATCAGGCAGTAACTGGTCGTAATGCTGGCAAATGTAAGCGCCAGCCTCTAGGGCAAGGGCATTGACACTCCAGGGCGAGCGGAGGGGCTCTAAGCGAGCCAGCAGCGAGGGGTGAGCGACGATGTAGCCGAGACGTATGCCTGGGAGCGCAAAGCTCTTGGTCAGCGAACGAACAAGGATCAGATTGGGGTGATGCACCACTTCGTCTAGGAGCGTCACGGGCTCGGCACAGAGCTCGGCGTAGGCTTCGTCCACGATTACGTAACTATCTGGATGAGCCGTGCAGTAATTGAGGAGCGCCTCACGATGAGAGATGTCACCATCAGGATTGTTTGGCAGAGCACTCCAGAGGAGATCGGCAGGAGTGCTTTGGCTGGCTATGGCACTTGTCGGGATATAGTTGAGGTGGTGGCGATAGAGCTGGCAAGCGTCCTCATACTCGGCAAAGGAGGGAACGGTGATGAGCGTCTCGCCACCCGCAAAGAGATGGGCTAAGAGATAGAAAGCTTCCGTTGATCCACTGGTCACCAGTAGCCATTCGGGATCAAGGCCCCAGTGCTCAGCCAAGAGCTCCCGCAATTCTTTCGCTTGAGGGTCTGGATAGTGGCTTAGGCTCTCTAGTCGCCCTGAGAGGTGGCTGATGATTTCGCCCGCATGGTTGCGATAAGGCACATTGCTAGAGAAGTCGTAGCGCACGAGCGCTCCGTAGCTGTATCGGTCGTCCCCGTGTCCTACTATCATACGTTGCGCAGACTGTGGAGCATGTACTCTATATCAAGATGCTGACGCATGTGCTCAGCAAGGCGATCGTAGGCAGCTTCGCGGGTAGCGAAGGTTCGCTCTAGGTGAAAGCTTCGCTCAGGCGCTACCTCGTGCAGGATCTGCTGCAGGATCGCTTCATTGTCCCAGATGCCGTGCATGTAGCTTCCCCACAAGCGAGGGGAGACCCAGTAGCCGTCGGGCGTTTCGCCAGCCCTCATAACTACCGGCGATTCGGGCGCATCGACGGGCTGCGTGACCCCGCAGTGGATCTCGTAGCCTTGACAGTCGGGGGTACCCGTGGGAAGGTAGGTAAAAGTGGAGGTACGTACCGCTTTATTGCTCTGCAGCGTGGTCTCAGTGGGCAGAAGCCCCAGACCACGTACGGTGCGTGGCTCGCCCTCGACGCCATCACTGTCGGTGATGCGCAGACCCATCATCTGATAACCTCCGCAAATGCCGTAGAGTGGCCGACCTGCCTTGTGATGAGCCTGGATGACCGCCTCGAGTCCCTCGGCCTGTAGCCAGAGGAGGTCGTCGATCGTGTTCTTACTGCCAGGGAGCATGATGATGTCCGCCTGGCGAAGCGCCTCCGCGTCGGAAGTGAAGTAGAGCGTGACGCCAGAGATGAAGCGTAGCGAGTCAAAGTCGGTGAAGTTGGAGATGTGTGGCAGTCGTACCACCGCCACATTGAGCGTATCGGGGCGAGGCTGTGCGGCGTAGCTGTCGATGGAGACGCCATCCTCCGCATCTATCTGCATATTCGGCAGGTAAGGGAGCAGGCCTACGACGGGGACTTTGGTTAAGTCCTGAAGGATCTTTCGCCCAGAGTCAAAGAGCGAGCTGTCGCCTCGGAACTTATTGATGATGATTCCCTTGATCGCAGCACGCTCTGCTGGGGGCAAAAGCTCGATCGTCCCGTAGAGACTGCCGAAGATTCCTCCGCGCTCGATGTCTGCCACGAGGTAAACGTCGGCGCCAGTCCGCAGAGCCACCCGCATATTGACGATGTCCATGGGCCAGAGGTTGACCTCCGAGATGCTTCCCGCGCCTTCTATCACAATCGGGTTGTACTGGCTCGCTAGTCTGTCGAACGCTTTCATCGCCTCTACAAAGAGAGGCTTGCGCTGCTCGACGTTGAAGTAAGAGCGTGCCGACTGATTGCCCACCGCCTTGCCGTTGAGGATCACCTGCGTCGTCTGATCGGCCGTCGGCTTAAGGAGGATTGGGTTCATATCGGTGTGACAAGGTATCCCGCACGCCTCTGCTTGCACCGCTTGCGCACGACCTATCTCGCCTTCTTCGGGAGTAGGATAGCTATTGAGCGACATGTTTTGCGCTTTAAAGGGAGCGGGTTTGTACCCCTCCTGCAGCAAGATACGACAGATGCCTGTCGCTACGATGGACTTCCCCACGTCGGAGCCAGTTCCGACGAGCATAATCGGCTTTAGCTTACTCATATTGATATATCTCTCCAAAGTTAACCTCCAGCGCCATCGCTTCGCTAGGCGAAAGCTTGCCCAGCAAGATACGATAAGCGCGAATGACCCCAGCGTGCGTCACAAGGAGCGTCTGACTGCCCTTGTCTCGCTCCGCCTCGAAGTCGGCTACCCGCGCCAATAAGTCGTCGTGGCTCTCGCCTCCTGCCGTCTTAGCGTGCCAATAGTCGGCAAACCACGCACGTCCCGCCTCTTGCTCGTAGACTTCCTCCCAAGGGAGCCCTTCCCACGCCCCAAAGTTCAGCTCACGCAGTCGCTCGTCCTGACGAACAGTCAGTCCCTTTGTCAAGGCTATCGCCTCTGCGAGGAGAACGCAGCGGAGCGACGGACTACTGTAGACCTTGTCTAGCTGGACTTCCCTCAGCTCTGCGATGATCTGAGCCACATAGCGAGGGTACTCCTCCGAGAGTGGCACTTCGAGCCAGCCGTAGCAGATGCCCTGCGGTAGGGCAACGGGAGTGTGACGCACGAGGTAAAGACTCATATACCGATCAAGCGTAGATAGTTACCACAAGCGTGACCAAGAGTAGCGTCAGCTCGGCAAAGCAGACGATAGCTCCCATCACATCGCCCGTGTATCCGCCGATACGTTTGTTGCTAATGCGCATGATCAGGAGCGCCTCCCCCGTCATCAACACAGGAGCCACGACAGCAGCCTGCCAAGGCAAGAGGAGGAGTGCCAAGATCGCCCAGACAGCCGCAATGAGTAGCGTCTTCGTCGTGACAGATTGTCGCAAATGCGTCGCCTTGCTCGCCTCGCCACTCCTACGAGCGTAGGTCGAGAGACGTATCACGAGGATAGGCACCCAGCGCGACACTACAGCCATCGCAATAATCGTTCCAATGGCGGTCTCGTAAGGTATGTAGCTCAGCAGGACGACACGACTCATCAGGAGCATCACTAGACCCAGTATACCGTACACGCCCGTCGAGCTGTCTTTCATAATGCGCAGCGTCGTCTCCCTATCGTGATACCCTCCGAAGGCATCGCAATAGTCCGACAAGCCATCCTCGTGCATCCCGCCTGTGACGACTAAACCAACGATCACACTCATCACCGCAGCCACGGCATTCGGCAGGTAGTAGCCAGCCAATGCGTAGATCCCCGCCATCAGCACTCCGACGATCGCACCCAGCAGAGGAAAGTAGCGAAAGGACTCCCCCATCCGCTCCTCACTATACGCCACATGCCCCACTGGTATGCGGGTGTAGAAGAGCAGCGAGAGACGAAGTAGGTCCCACTCAGAGCGTATCGTGCGTAGCAAGTGTAAAGCCATAGGTCTAGAGTCTCTTTTCTTATTAGTCTACACGGCAAACCGCCGCATCGTCAAAGCCACGCATATTATTCATAAAGGCAACGGCCGACTGAATGATCGGATAGGCAACGAGAGCCCCCGTCCCCTCGCCGAGGCGCATCTCCAGCGACAGGATTGCCTCTCCGCCAAGGTAGTCAATCATCGCTTGATGTCCCGGCTCCTCGGAGGTGTGAGCGAAGAGCACATTGTCCACAATACGTGGCTCCATCTCGTGTGCCACCATAAAAGCTGAGGTAGCAATCACCCCATCCGCAAGGATTAGCAGACCTCTCTTGTAAGCCTCTAGGACGCCTCCACAGATAGCCGCTATCTCTAGTCCGCCCATCTGCGACAGTAGCTCCATAGGGCTCTGCGGATTGTAGCGTGCAGCCACCGCCTCGAGCACCTTCGTCTTATGTTCTAGCCCCGAGCCACGCAGTCCCGAGCCAGGACCAATGATCGAGGCAATAGAGCGTCCCGTGATCTTGTGCAGGATCAGCGTTGCTGGCGAAGTATTGCCGATACCCATTTCGCCGAAAGCTATCACATTACTTCCACGCTCCGCCTCTTGCGCCACACATTGAGCGCCAATCATCATCGCCTCAGCGCATTCCTCAGTCGTCATAGCTGGCTCGTGAAGCATATTGCGAGTGCCGTGCATCACCTTAGCCGACTCAATGCGACAAGCCTCTGGGAAGTCGTAGTCGACGCCCACATCTATGACCCGCAGGCGAAAGCCATTTTGCCGAGCCAAGACACTACAAGCTCCTCCGCCCGAGACGAAGTTGATACATTGCTGCCAAGTAATCTCCTTAGGACAGGGGCTCACGCCCTCCTCGACGATCCCGTGATCTGCAGCCATCACCAGCAGCACGGGGTCGATCAGCTGAGGCGTCACACTGTGCTGTATCATGCCCACCTTGTAGGCGATGCGCTCCAGTTGCCCCAGCGCCCCCTTTGGCTTCGTGCGACTGTCGATCCGCTCTTGTAGTGTTTCCTCAAAAGTCATCTGCTCTCCTCTTTATATAAGTCCGAAATAAGTTCCGTGCGCAAAGCTCTCCCAGAGACCATCAGGTAAGCCTCATCGGCCGTGGCAGAGATATATTGGTTGACCCACCCTTGTAGATCTACAAAAGCCCGAGACCCCGCATCAGGCGCATGCAGGCTCATGCCGATCTCGTTACTCACCACGATCAGCACCTCCGCCTTGCAGTGATGTAGTAGCTCCTGCCACTCACGACGCGCCTCACTGAGCGAAGCCTCAGCGTCAAACTCCAGGTCGCTGTATATATTCGTAAGCCATAGCGTCACACAGTCGATCAGCACGACACGCCCAGCAATCTGCGTTTGGCTCAGATAGCGAGGCTCCTCGATGGTAGTCCACTCTGGTCCCCGGTCCGCTTGGTGACGCGCTATGCGACGCTCGAACTCCTCATCCCAGTGACGTGCCGTAGCCAGATAGATAGGTCGATCCGAGAGCGAGCGCGCCAATCGCTGCGCGTAGCCACTCTTGCCACTGCGCTGGCCACCCGATATGTAGATCACTCGAGGGCGCTGGCAGAGCTTGCCATCCTCATATAGACGATAGTCCCCATTCGGGAGAAAGGTGATCTCCTCCACCTTGTCCAAGGGACCGCCCTGTAGCAAAGCCTCTAGCACCCTCATCGTAAAGCCGTGACCCATGAGTAGCACCAGATCATCCCTACCGTGTCGCTCTTGTAGCTCCTCTAGGAAGCTCTGCAGACGCATCGCAATCGCCTCCACCGACTCGATCTCGTGCGGCTCCTCGTCTAGTGGCGGGAGCTCAACAAAAGGATGCCCCTCCCACCGACCGAAAGCACGCTCGCGCAACCGTCTGTCCAGCGTCAGAGACGCCTTACAGCCACTCGCAGAGATCATCAGCTCAGCCGAGCGCTGCGCTCGCAGCTGATCACTACTATATATATGTGTGATGGGACACCCCTTCAGACGGTCACCCAGCTGGAGGCATTGCGCCACCCCTCGTCGGGTTAGCGTGCCAGCAGTCTGTCCCTGACAAATAGAGAGCAAGTTCTCCTCAGTCTCTCCGTGACGTGCTATAAGCAATCGCATAGATCAGTCTCTAGATTAAAAAGGCTCCTCCAGAAGCCTCTTGCAAAGGTAGCGAATTTAGAGGTTAGAGATTAGAAGTTAGAAAATAGAAATTAGAAGTTAGAAAATAGAAATTAGAGGTTAGAAGTTAGACCATTCCGATGGCTCTGATGGCTCCGATAGCTCCGATGCTCTCCGAAACCCTTCAAAGCCCTAGACACCACACCTCCGAGGAAATTGAAAATGCCTCGGTAGAAAATGAAAATCCTCCACGGAGGTATAAAAAAATTCTTCCGAACTTTGATTTGCTTCTTCCGAAGTTTCATTTCATTCTTCCGAACTTTTATTTCCCGGCTCCGTGGAGAATTTTCGTTTCCTCAGGAGCTATCTAGAAATTCCTCCCTAGACGACCAATCCCACGTAACGCACCTCAACCTATATCCAGCGAAAGATTTATGAAGCTATATATTAAAAAAACATTACCTTTGCTTAGCTCAAGAGGACAAAGGAGTCTTCACTCCCCTCTAAGCAGAAATAATCCATATCAACACACAAAGCAAGACTAAATCACGAAAGCAAGTATCTCTAGGGCTTTGCCTTGACTAACTACCCGACTTGGGGCAGCTACAGCAAATCAAACAAAGGCTCAACTGCACCTAATCAGCAGTTGAGCCTTTTCTTGTTCCTTGTGCTCACAGCAGGAGCCCCCACCCTACAGCGGACTAATCAACGTGCAGAGATGTACAGTATCTACCATTTCAAAACAAGAACCTACTATATCCGATAGTTTTATTACCTTTGGGGCGACATAGTTTATCCATCTAACCTAAATATTCCAAATGAAATCAACTTATCTATCTCTCACGCTAGCACTACTCACACTAGCATTCCTGACCTCTTGTGGACCCGATGCTCTGAAGCCAAAGGTTGAGGTAACCGACTTATCATTCAAAGCAACCACTGCCACCTTGCAGCCTGGCGCGACGCTACAGCTCATCGCTACAGTCACTCCCTCAGGTGCTAAGGTAACCTTTACGTCTGACAACACCGCCGTAGCCACTGTCTCAGAGACGGGACTAGTCAAGGCTGTCGCACTCGGCACCGCTACCATCACGGCTCAGGCTGGCGACAAGAAGGCTACCTGCGTTATTACAGTCGCTGAGGCTAAGAATGTAACCATCTTTAATAAGCTAGACGGACAAAAGTACCCCTCTGGGAGCACCATTGACTATGTTGCTACCATATCTGAGGAAAAAGCACGAAGCTATGACCCTGAGCTCTTCTTTAGTGTCCTCAAGACTGAGCAATATAGTGGAAGCATGACCTTTGACACTCCTATTGATGGAGGAGTCTGTCTAGGGGATCAGTGCAAGCCAGCTAAGAACCTACCCCTCTTTACCGCTAAAATTACGCTGATATCAGACGATGAGGGTGTTGACCCTGACGAGTACGGCAAGAAGAAGGGGGAGATGACTCCGCTAAACACGCACATCAAGCTAAACACAAAAGCGGGTGAGACCTACAAGAACCGTATGACCATCGAGTTCGCTCCCTTGATGGGAGAGGGCGAGACACTCAAGTGGACGATCAACCTGGCCATCACCGTCAAGTAAGACATACTCACAATTAACAGACACAAATATGAAGCACGTTCTAACTATCCTACTATCTCTCATAGTAGTCACCGTAGCACAAGCACAGCTACCACAAGTCGAGCTCAAAGATCTACAAAACAATGTAGTCAATACGAGCGAGCTAAGCAACGAGGGCAAGCCCTTTATCATCTCATTCTTCGCCACCTGGTGCAAGCCTTGTCTGCGTGAGCTCAAGGCTATTCACGAGGATTATGCAGACTGGCAAGAGGAAACGGGCGTCAAGCTCATCGCTGTCTCTATCGATGAGGGGCAAAACGCTGACCGCGTCAAGCCACTAGTCGATGCTCTAGGCTTTGAGTACGAGGTGCTCCTAGATCCTAACGGAGACTTCAAGCGAGCTATGAATGTCAACATGATCCCTCACGTCTTCGTCATCGATGGCAAGGGGCGCGTCGCATTCTCTCATAGTGGCTACACCGAGGGTGGTGAGCAGGAGCTCATCGCTAAGGTACGTGAGCTACTAACCACTGAGGAGTAGTCGTAGGACGCTCCGACACACTGCATCTATACATACATCCTCTCTTTAGACATTACCACTGAACCTATGCGACACCTCGTACAGCGTCTCTGCCTCCTCTCATGGCTCTCTATAGCTGGTCTCACCGCCCTCTCCGCTCAGAGCAAGAGCGAGTGGAAAGCGTGGGACAAGTTCAAGCCTTCCTTTAGCGTGCAGAGCGATATGCTCTTCTCCCTAGACAATAAAACTAGCGGATACAAGTCCTGGATGAGCAATAGCTACATCACGGGAACCTTACGTAACAACTACCTTGAACTGGGACTACGCTACGAAGATTTGCTCCGTCCGATGCCAGGTCACGAGCCTGAGCAGGGACGAGGCATACCACACCTGCACCTTAAGGGATTCATCGGTCAGTATGGCGAGGTGACGCTGGGAGACTTCTACGATCAGTTTGGCTCCGGCATCCTCTTCCGTAGCTATGAGGAGCGCACGCTCGGCATCGACAACGCTGTGCGAGGTGTCCACGTAGCCCTTACACCCTACGATGGGGTACGACTCAAGGGCTTCACGGGTCAGCAACGCAACTACTTCGACCGCACCTTCCGTCTCTTTCACAAGGAGCGTGGCTTCATATCAGGAGGCGACGGTGAGCTTGCGATCCATCAGTGGGCGCCAGCACTGCGAGACAATCAGATGACCCTCACATTAGGGGGCTCTTATGTCAACAAGGTGGAGGGTGATGAGGTAATCCCCGTAGAGACACCCGCTGGTATGACAGGAGCGATGCGGCTCAACCTGCCCCGTCAGGTGCATGCCTTCGGAGGGCGCGCTAAGTTTACACTCGGAGGCTGGGTGCTCAATGGAGAGTATGCCTACAAGAGTAGCGACCCCACAGCGAGCAACCACTACATCTACGCACCTGGCTCGGTAGCAATGCTCTCGACCTCCTACTCACAGCGTGGACTGAGTCTCCTACTACAGGCGAAGCGTAGCGAGAACTATAACTATCTCTCCGCACGCTCTTCCGTCGGTACGCCACTTCATATCAATCACCTGCCAGCTTTTACCGCTAATCACACCTATACGCTCGCAGCGCTCTACCCCTACGCGACACAGCCCGAGGGAGAGTGGGCACTCCAGGGAGATGTGCGCTACACCATCCCAAGAGGTACCCTACTAGGTGGTAAGTACGGCACGAGTCTGCGGGTCAACTATGCACATATCCGAGGTCTCAAGAGCGTTGCTACCGATCAGCTCCCACTAGGTGCCGAGGAGAGCAAGCTCTACGGCACAGACGGCTACAAGCATCCCTTCTTTGGGATGGGAGAGCTGTACTACTCCGACTTCAACTTCGAGCTGAGCAAGAAGTTCTCTCGCTCGGTCTCTCTGACCTTCGAGTACTATCATCAGATCTACAACCAGCAGGTGGTCGAGGGGCACGCGATCAATAATCCGCTCGTCTATAGCAACATCTTCGTCCTCGACGGCAAGTTCAGACTATCTCCGCGCTACACGCTACGCACCGAGCTACAATATCTAAATAGTCGTCAGGCTGAGGGTAGCTGGCTCTTTGGGCTAGCCGAGCTATCCGTAGCACCGCACTGGATGTTTACCCTCTCTGATCAGTACAACATAGATGTCACCAAGGAGCACTACTACATGGGCTCACTTACCTATGCCAAGGGCAATCACCGCCTACAGCTCGGCTACGGACGTACACGCGCAGGAATCAATTGCTCAGGTGGCGTCTGTCGCTATATGCCCGAGACGAAGGGTATATACCTAAGCTACAACGGATCCTTCTAGCGCTCCACCACCTCATTCACCCATTTGACTATAACATTGAGATGAAACTATCTACACGCTATACCATCCTGTCCGCTCTAGCCCTGCTCCTCATGGTCTCTTGCAAGCCTATGCCAGAGAGCGAGCGACTCATCCCCAATGAGATCGAGACAACCAACGGACGCACCGTACTCGTCGAAGACTACAGCGGTGTGGCCTGTATCAACTGCCCGACCGCGGCCAGCCGTATCACCAAGGCTGCCAAGGCGCATGGTGACAAAGTCGTCATCGTCGCACTACACGGGAGTAGGACTGATATCGGCACCCAGCCCGAGGAAGATCCTAAGGGACTATATAGCCCCGAGGCAGCGACCTATCTTGAGCGACTTCAGGCGGGCGGTTCGCTTCCTATCGCGACTTTCAACCGTCGTCCGCTCACCAGCAACGGCGACAAGCCCTTTAGCGACAGCTATCCCCAGTGGCCCGCCGAGATGCAGTCCTGCCTAAAGCTACCACAGCTCTACAAGATCGATCTGCAGGTCTCCGAGAGCGACCGCAAGGTGACGACCCGCTGCACCGCTACGGCACTACCCCCCGCTAACCAAGGGGCAGCTACCGAGCTCTACCTACAGCTTTGGCTCATTGAGGACGGTATCGTAGCTCCTCAGCACCTCATGGGAAGGACCGAAGCTGACGCTAACTACCAGCACAACCACATCTTCCGTCAGACGCTCAACGGCCTCGACGGAGAGGCTTACCAGCTCGGTCAGAGCTACGACAAGACCAGCACCATCGAGCGCGAGGTCATCGTGCCCGACCACTGCTCCGTCGTCGCTATCCTCTACGACCACAAGACCGGCGAGGTCTACGAGGTCGCCAAGGCCCCTCTCAAGGGTCACGCCACTCACTAGAAAGCTTAACAACAAGCCAAACAGAATAACTTATGAACAAACTAATTACACGCTTAGCACTAAGCATCACACTCGTTGGAGGCATGCTCCTACCAGCGACCCAAGCTACGGCACAGCAGGAGGTCTCTATGCAAGAGCTCCAGCTCATCCAGCCATCTGGACTGAGAGCTGTCAAGCCACTTGTCAATGACAAGGCGAACCTTATGGTCGACCTCAAGACCTCTCAGTACAAAGCCAAAGACATCAATGGCACAGAGTACGACATCGATGCCATCCTCAACTCTGGCAAGCTCATCCTCTTTGACTTCTCTGCTAGTTGGTGTGGCCCTTGCTGGGCAGTACACTCTGCAGGTATCTTAGACAAGCTCTATGAGAAGTTCGGTCCCAAGGGGACTGACCAGATCGTAGTCCTTTGGGTCGAGGCTAGTGGAGAGCCCATTGAGGCTATCAAGGGTGACAAGACAAAGTTCAACCGTAACAAGACGCAAGGCGACTGGACCAAGAGTCCCGATGGCAAGCCTGTTCCCTATCCCATCATCTCCGACTCAAAGCTACATGCTACGCTTGGCATTGACGTAATTGGATTCCCCACACTAGCCCTCGTTGGAAAGAATAAGTGGATTCAGTGCTGGAGTGAGTTAATTACGAAAGACCCTGAGTTCCCAGACTTCGTAGATCTCATGGATCTCTTTGTAGACGAGAATTCTGCACCCAAGACGGTAAGCTTCCAGGGACCGAAAGAATTCTACCAAGGTGAATCCCTCACGATGCGCCTTTTCTATAGATCTGTCGCCCCAACCACCGAGGTTAAGTGGGAGGCTCCCGAGGGTGTCACCCTTAAGAAGGTCAACGACGAGGAGTACACCGTATCCGTCAATAAGGTCGGCACTTACGAGCTCAAAGCTACGGTAACGAACAAGAATGGTAGTGCCACTGGCAAGACAACCATCACCGTCTCTAAGCCTATTGACACCTTCCCCTTTGAGGCTCGGATGGACACCAAGGATAAGCTTGACAAGGGATGGCGCTCCATTGACAACGATGGCGATGGACTAGGCTTTGAGTCTTTCTCTGGTCAGGGCTTCCTAGAGCGTCTCGGCCTCACGTTCAAGAAGAAGATTGGCGCAGAGAATAGCGATGACTGCCTTATCTCCTTTGGAACCTTCTATCCCAATAAGGTAAAAACCAACTCCAAAGGACAGCTTACAGGCTTTGAAGGTCTGACGATTAAACCAGACAATGTGCTTCTCTCGGCACCGCTCGTCATCCCAGCCGATGCGGCCAAGCCAACCTTCTCTTGCTACATCTCGAGCTTCTTCAATGCCACGAAGGCAGACCAGCTCAAAGTGATGGTCTCTGAGCTTAATGGCACCCCAGTAGAGCTAATAGCTCCACAAAATGCAAACTCAGAAGACTGGACGCTCATCTCAGCAGACCTCTCTGCTTACAAGGGCAAGACCATCCAGCTCTCTCTCGTCCCTGTCGTCAATGGCTCTAGCTCTATCCTCGTAGATCAGATACGTGTTACGATGGATGGCAAGACCGATGTAGAGGCTCCTACGCTAAGCCTAGAGACGACTCTCTACCCGAACCCCGCTAGTAATTACGTCACCGTACGCACACGTGTCGGCAGTACCATCGAGCTCTTTGCTGCTGATGGCACGATGCTCTCCACGACGCAGGCTACGGGTGAGCGCACCACGATAGCGCTCGCACAGCTACCCGCAGGACGCTATATAGCACGCATCACCTCGCTAGAGGGTGAGGTAGTCTTCCGCCCACTTATCATCAAGTAAGGCACCTTGACAAACTTACGATAGGCACCCCAGCGGTGTCATCGTAACGCAAGCAACTAACAAAGGCAGACCATCGAGACGCCCCAGTGAGTCTCGGTGGTCTGCCTTTATTCTGCGCCTACCTATACTGCCCCCAGAGGAGTTTTGGAATTGCTCAATGGATATTTTCTAACATCCACGGAGGAACAAAAAAATTCTTCGGAACTTCGAAATCTTTCTTCCGAAGTTTCATTTCATTCTTCCGAACTTTTATTTCGGCCCTCCGTGGAGAAAGTTCGTTTCCTCACTGGAAAATCAGAAATAGATCGGAGGAAACGACTCGCACTCGAAACAAACGGAGCAATTAAAACAAGTAGCCCGCTGTAGAGATCCTACAACGGGCTACTTTCGTTAGGTCGGTCGGAGCGCTGCTATTTTGAAGCGATACGGCGCTGGAGAAGGAGACTATTGACGACGACGCAGATGGAGCTGAGCGCCATGGCGGCTGCGGCGATGGCGGGCGTGATGGCTAAGCCCCACCGTGTGAAGAGCCCAGCTGCGATCGGGATGGCGATCACGTTGTAGAGGAGTGCCCAGAGGAAGTTGAAGCGGATCGTGCGTACCGTCTGCCGAGCTATCTCGGTTGCCTCGACGAGGAGTGACAGGTCGGGCTTGGAGATGACCAACTGCGCCATAGAGGTGGCTAGATCGCTCCCCCCAGCGAGCGCTATGCTCACGTCGGCTCGTGCTAGCGCCTGACCGTCGTTGACCCCGTCGCCGACCATCGCTACGATGTGTCCCTGCTCTTGTAGGGAGGCGAGGATCGTCTCTTTGTCTTGGGGCATGAGCTCGGCATGCACCGTGTCAATACCTATTTGCTGAGCGATGCGCTGCGCCTCTGGCTCTCTGTCACCTGTGAGCATGAGGAGCTTTTTGCCTTGAGCCTTGAGCTGTGCGATGGTCTCGGCAGCGTGCGGTGTGAGCGTGTCGGAGAGGGCTATAATGGCGATGAGCTGCGCTCCCTGCGCTACATAGACGAGCGAGCCAGTGAGGTCGCAAGGTGGTATTGACGCAACGCCACCCTCGGCAATCCAAGAGGCGCGTCCGATGCGTAGCTCTCCCTCGGGTGTCGTAACGAGCAAGCCTTGTCCAGGTTGCTCGGTGACGGTTAGTTCGCTGATCGTAGCACCCTGCGCCTCGCCATACGCCACGATAGCTTGCGCCAGTGGGTGCAGGCTGTGCTGCTCGGCAGAGACGATGAGCGAAAGCTTCGCCATGCGCTCCTCTTCAGGGACGAACCATTGCAATTCGGTGACTGAGGGGCGACCAAGGGTGAGCGTCCCCGTTTTGTCCATGAGGAAAGCATTGACGCGGGGTAGCGTCTCCAGTGCGGTAGCTTCCGCAAAAAGGATGTTTCGCCGTGCGGACTCGCCCACGGCCACGGTCAAGGCGGTCGGAGTAGCTAAGCCCAAGGCGCAGGGGCAGGCGATCACGAGGACGGAGATAGCGTAGCGTGCGGCTAGGTCTAGCGCGCCTGGCTCTACGACCCAGTACCAGAGGGCAAAGGTGAGCAACCCGAGGAAGAGTATGGCAGGAACGAAGTATTGTGCGATACGATCGGCCAAGAGACGTAGCGGGGGCTTGTCCGCTAAGGTCTTGCGCACGGTTGAGACGATGTGTCCCAGAGCGGTGTCGGCGCCGACGCTTTCGGCACGCACCTCTATGGCGGTGGAGAGGCAGATGGTACCAGCGAAGACTTTGTCTCCCTCGCCACGTGACACAGCTTCCGACTCACCTGTGATGGTCTGTTCGTTGATGTGGGTTACGCTTTGCGAAGTGATGACGCCATCGACAGGGATGGCTTCGCCAGGGCGTACCCGCACGGTCATACCTGGCTGAACCAACTGCAGTGGCACACGGCGTGTCTCCTCGCCCACGACGAGCGATGCCTCACGAGGGGTCAAGTCGAGGAGCGCCCGCAAGGCTCTAGCGGTCGAGGCGGTGGCGCGCTGCTCTAACCACTTGCCGATCAGGACGAAGGCGGGGATCATCACCAGCGCATCGAGGTAAAGGTGTAGCTGATGTCCCTCCGCGCCGTAGGCTAGGAGCAGGCCGATGACGGAGCAGGTGGTGCTGAGTGAGACCAATGTGTCCATCCCCATGACACCTCGCCTGAGCTGCTTCACGGCTCTCCAGTGAAAAGGTCCCGCCACGTAGAGGTATGCTACGAGTGCCACCAGCGGAGCAACCCAACGCTCGCCAATGGCTCCCAGCAGATACATCCAGATCATCACGCCGATGGTCAAAGCTGCGCCGATGGCTGTGCGCCAAGCGAGTTGACGTGCCGAGCGACGCTCTTGTTCCAGCGCTTGGCTCACCGCTTCGGTCTCGTCGGTCGTCAGAATGAGCGAGAAGCCGAGCGAAGCGACCTGCTCAGCGATCTGCTCGCGGGTGATCTGCTCCGCATCGTACACTATATATAAGGAGTGGGTGTCGATCTGTGCCGTCGCCTCTAGGACGCCCGTGACACCTTGCAGTTTGTTTGTCACGGCAGCCGCGCAGCCAGCGCAGTGCATGCCGACGATAGGGATATATTCGGTTGTTTGTTTCATAATGAGTTTAGATAAAAGCGGAGAGAGTCATTTCTCTCTCTGAGACAAAGGTACGACAACTTAATCGTCACTGGGTTGCAAAACGTATATTCCACCCATGAATGCAACTTCTCAAAGCTAATCGTTCTACACTTCACAAGTCGTTTAGCTCACTGAGATGCGTAGCCAGCTATACTACGGACGAAAGGTCTGGCGACCCGTCTAGCGGGGCCACTCAACGACCTCTAAGTTGTGCGGTCGCCCTGCGGTGATTTGCAAACGTATGAGCGTACGGCTCTGGTGCCACCCACTACGCCCTGCAGCCCCTGGGTTGATATGTAGCAAGCCTGGACGGGACTTGTCGGGCATTACCTTGAGGATATGACTATGCCCCGAGATGGTAATCATCGGACGCTCACGCCACGGCGTAAGATAAGGGGCGAAGATACGCTCGTAGTGCCCTGGGTAACCACCAATATGTGTCATGACCAGCTCCACGCCTGCCACCTCTGTGTGAACCACCTCTGGGAGCTGTGCATGTAGCGCCGCATCGTCAATGTTGCCATAGACGGCAAGCGTGGGGGCAATGGCTTGCAGTCGCTCTAATACCTGAGGCGACCCGATATCTCCCGCATGAAAGATCAGATCACACTCGGCAAGCGCCTTGCAGATCTGATCATCGATGTATCCGTGCGTATCGCTTAGGATGCCGATACGCTGCTGCGCTTTCATAGAGCGGTTATTGCTTGCTACCCTTGCGACCGCTGGAGCGACCTTTGCGCTGTGAGGAGCGACCTTTGCCTTGAGACTTGCCACGCCCTTTACCTTGTGACCTGCCACGGCCGTTGCCTTTGCCTCTAGAGGAGCCACGACTATGGGTGCGTTCGTTGGGAGCGTAGGTAGGAGCCTCACCTAGAGAGGGGTCTAGCGGGATGCGGTAGATCTCCTGCTCGAGGAACTGCTCCAAGCGTGCGAAGTCTTGCTGATCACTGGGCGAAACGAGCGTGATCGCCAAGCCCTTGCCATCGGCGCCACGTGCGGTACGACCGATGCGGTGAACGTAATCCTCAAAGTCGTGTGGCACCTCATAATTGATCACGACGGCAATGTCGTCAATGTCGATGCCGCGCGCCACGATGTCGGTGGCTACGAGCACTTTGATGCGTCCCATGCGGAAGTCTCTTAGGACCTCCTCACGGCGCTCCTGCGACAGGTCTGAGTGCATCTCAGCGACTGGCAAGCCGTCTCTGGTAAGTGTCTGAGCAAGTGCGTGGACGGTCGCCTTAGTTCCCGCAAAGATGATGGTGCGTGACACCTCGGACTCGGGATTTGCAAAGAGGGATCGAATGATCGGTAGCTTCTGCGCATCATAGCAGATGTACGCAGTCTGCATGATCGACTTAGGGGGCTTTGCCACAGCCAGCTCAACGAGGACGGGATCAACGAGGATGCTCTCCGAGAGCTTGAGAATCTCCTTGGGCATCGTGGCGGAAAACATCACATGCTGGCAATCCTCGGGCAGCGCCTTGTAGATCTCCATGATGTCTTCGTAAAAGCCCATGTCGAGCATGCGATCCGCCTCGTCTAGCACGAAGTACTGCACATGCGATAGGTCACACGCTCCGAGGCGTAGCATAGAGAGGAGTCGGCCAGGGGTAGCGATGACGATGTCTGCGCCAAGCGCCATGCCTCGTCTTTGCTGCTCCCAGGCGATGCCGTCAGTGCCACCGTAGATGGCTAGCGTAGAGACCGATACGTAATAGCCGAAGCCCTCGACCTCCTGATCGATCTGCTTGGCGAGCTCTCGTGTGGGCGCCATGACGACGGCTCCAAGATGCTCCTTGGGTAGCTCTTGGCGTGCTACCTTGTTGAGGAAGGGAAGCAGATAAGCTGCCGTCTTGCCCGAGCCAGTCTGTGCGCAGCCGATGACGTCTCGCCCCTCCAGGAGCGGGGGGATCGTCTCCGACTGGATGGGAGAGGTCTCTACAAAGTTCATCGCATCCAGTCCGTCGAGGACCTCATCCTCTAGATCTAGTTCGTAAAAGTCCATCAGCTTATCATCTTATATGAGTAACGGAAGGTATCACTGCCGCAAAAGCTGCTCAGCCACGGCTCGTGATACGCCCCAAAGGAAAAAGCGAGACGCAAGTCACAGAGGTAGGAAAGGACTTCATGCTCCTCCTACCGTCTGCGTCTTGCGTCTGATTGTTTTAGAGTGAAAACTCTTCGTTGGTCTTAGCGTGACTACTTATTGACCTCAGCCATATGAGCGATGAGGCAGAGCACCTTGTTAGAGTAGCCCCACTCATTGTCATACCAAGCGACCACCTTGACGAAGGTGTCCGTCAGAGCGATACCAGCCTTAGCGTCGAAGATAGAGGTGTGTGGATCGCTCACGAAGTCCTGGCTCACGAGTAGCTCGTCGCAGTACTCCATGATTCCCTTGAGGTTGGTCTCCGAAGCCTTCTTCATAGCAGCGCAGATCTCGTCGTAGCTAGCGCCACGCTTGAGCTGTACCGTCAGGTCCACGACAGATACGTCCATCGTAGGCACGCGGAAGGACATACCCGTGAGCTTACCATTGAGCTCGGGGATCACCTTGCCGACAGCCTTAGCAGCGCCCGTCGAGGAGGGGATGATGTTGCCGATAGCGGAGCGACCGCCACGCCAGTCCTTGAGAGAGGGACCGTCCACCGTCTTCTGCGTAGCCGTAGCAGCGTGCACCGTAGTCATGAGACCCTGCTCTACGCCAAAGTTGTCGTTGAGCACCTTGACCAGCGGAGCGAGACAGTTCGTCGTGCAGGATGCGTTAGAGACAAACTGTGTACCGCGGACATACTTCTCAAGGTTGACACCCGTGACGAACATAGGAGTGTCATCCTTAGAGGGCGCCGACATGACGACATACTTAGCGCCAGCCTCGATGTGTCCCTGTGAAAGCTCCTTGGTGAGGAAGCGACCTGTACTCTCTACGACATACTCTACGCCAGCAACGCCCCAGTTGATCAGTCGCGGCTCCTTCTCAGCCGTCACACGGATCTTGCGTCCATTGACTACGAGCATGCCATCCTGTACGTCGACCGTCCCGTCGAAGCGTCCGTGTACAGAGTCATACTTGAGCATATATGCCATATACTCAACATCGATGAGGTCGTTGATTGCTACTACCTCGAGATCGTCACGCTTCATCGAAGCGCGGAAGACTAGTCGACCGATACGACCAAAACCATTGATACCTACTTTTGTCATGAGAGTTATATTGTATTTTTAATGTGTATGCAAGCGTTTGCACAAAAGCGGATAAGCTCCCCCGAGAGGAAGCACTCCTATTACTCGTACAAAGTTAAGCATTAAATGTTTGCGGTGCAACCTTTACCCCCAGGGGTGACGCATTATATATAGTTATTGCTGTCCAGTGAAAGCTTTTTGAGGGGGCATCGGGTAGATCGTTCTGCAGAAATGAGCTAACTATCAGTACCACTTGGGTGAAACTAAAGTTCCATAGGCATGAAACTAGAGTTTCCTAGGCATGAAACTAGAGTTTCCTAGGTATGAAACTAGAGTTTCCTACGAAGAAAACTGTAGATTGGTCGAAGTCGAGTAGTCGGACAGCAATACTATATAACGAATTCATCCAAGTCTCGCTTGTCGCTAATGTGTAGCTTCTAACGGAGCAATTATAATGCGTCAGCCCTGCCTTTACCCCATCGCTGAGCTTGCACCACCCCCCATACGGATAGGACGAAAGGTGCCGTCAGCGGGATCAGACCAGTGTACAGAGCGAGTAACTCGAGGAGCACCGAGAGCACCACCGACAGAAGCGCGTAGAGCAAGCGACGCTCGCCACTCCCTGCCCAGTAGATGGCACAGAGCACTGCGTTGTAGCCTAGCAAGCCTTCGCGCCACACAGCCTCAGGGACAAAGGGAATCACCAGCATCGGAACGAGCGCTCCCAGCAAGGCGTAGAGCGCTTTGCGACGTGACTCCCACGCGATCGCCAGGAAGAAGAGGAGTCCCGTCAAGACATTCGCCTGAAACATTACCTGCCCGACACTATCCCCGAGCGCTACGCCAAGCATTCTCCACAGTGGCTGCCCCTCTTCTAGCTGCGCCACTGAGTCGAGCAGACCCACCCCTTGCGGAGCTAGCAAGCTCACGAGTAGCAACACCCACACCGCAATGATAAAGGGGGCTGTCAGCCCTGGCAACTGAGCATGCCGGCGGAAGGCTCGCGCCAACCAGGTGGAGAGCGCAGCTCCGATCACTAGAAGGAGTAGCGATAGCCAACTGATCTCCCAGTAAACTCCGATGGCTATACCGACCAAGGTGCCGTTGAAGCCGTAGAGTCCATCAACTATCTCCGACTTCGTGTCTCTCCAGAGCGAGGCGACCGCCCTAGAGACTAGACAGCCCAAGAGGGCTAAGAGCGCTAGCTGCCAAGAGTTGCAGAAAAGCCCCGCAAGGATCAATACTCCCGACAAAGGGCTTTGCAAAAGGAACACTTGACTGAAGCCCAGCAAGAGCGTTTTTATCTCTTGATAGAATGTCTGTATGTAGCTTCCTCTTTGAGGTGCGGTAGATCCTTGGGTCATAGCTAATATTTATTCGAAGCGAAGAGCCGTTGTCGGCGAGATCCGCTGGATGATACGTGCTGGAAGGAGTAGGAGGATGAGGCAGAGTAGAAGCGTCGCCACATTGACCACGATCCACGCCATAGGGCGGATGCGCATAGCGACGTGCGAGATATAGTAGATGTTCGGGTCGAGCGTGAGCCACTGCCACTGATGCTGGCTCCAGATGATGATGCCCGCCAGTAGATTGCCCCAGAGCATCCCCCAGGCGATGATGCGCAGAGCGATCGCCAGACTCATCGTCGTGAGCGAGCGGTAGGTCATGCCGAGCGCCTTGAGCAAGCCGATGGTCTGCGTCAAGTCTAGGATAATGATCAGGAGCGCATTGATCATCGTAAAGGCCGCTACGAGTGCCATCAGCACCAGTAATATCTGTACATTCGGTCGTAGCGAGTCAATCCACTGATAGACCCCACCATTGATCTGAGTGCCAGTGTAGATTCCTAAGGTCTCATGCGTGACACCTGGCTCCGAGAGCGACTGAATTAGCTTATCTGAGAGCGAGGTCTCCATATCTAGGAGCGAGCGGTCCGTGTTCTTCGCAAGGATCTCAATGCGTGTGTACTGATTTGGCTGCCAGCCCCCCACACGTCCTAGCAGGTCATTGGTCACATAGGCGAGAGGCTGTGCCGTATTGGTCAGTTCCAGTATCGCTATCAATGTAAAGGAGCGCACCGACACCTTATCTCCTAGAAAGTAAAGGACCACCTTGTCCCCGATCGTTAGTCCCAGCTTTTGCGCAGAGGCTTTAGGCAGGACGATCGGGTTAGCTCCCTCCGCCAGTGTCGTGTCTGACAAGTTCCCCGAGGCGCAGAGTGGCTCGAGGAATGTGAAGTCGTCTACTCCCGTGACGGCCACTCCCTGATAGGTGCTGTCGGTCTTGATCATGCCGACGGCTGTGCGGACGGGACGCACGGAGACTATCTCTGGCATCTCATTCATACGCTGCGTCATCTGAGGTGTCAGGGTGATCACATTGTCTAGGTCTATCGGTTGCTTGCCATACTCGCAGAGGATCACGTCGCCTGTCACGAGACGCACCGTGTCGCGGACGCTGTACTGAAAGCCGTCCATGATCGCAATGCCGAGGAGCATAACTGCTAGGCTCAGTGCAATGGCGGGGATCGCAAAGCGCACCAAGGCGTAGACCTTGCTGTGACGACGGTTCTCTCGGCTGTAAAGCTGGCGAGCCAGCCAGATGGGTAGTCTTAGTCTCATGCTTCCTCTTCGATAGCAGCTAGTTCAAACCAACGCTCAGACGCTTGCTCCATCTCTTGTTGCGCCTCAGCAATCTCCTCTCCCGCCTTGATCAACTCTTCATTGGAAAGGCTCCCCGAAGACATCCGCCGCTCTAGCTCCGCAATGCGTCCCTCGAGCTGCGGGATCTGTTGCTCCAGCTGCTGAAACTCTTGCTCCTCACGATAGCTGCGTCGCTTCTTGCGGTTACCTTGACGAGTCGCCTGACTGGCTACGGGCGCAGCGCTTTTGGTCTCCCGTGTCGTAGCCTGCTCAGTCGCTTGTTGCGCCTCCGCTTCCTGCTGCAGACGATATTGGGTAAAGTTGCCAGGGAAGTCTCGAATGTGCCCTCCCTTCTCGAAAACGAAAAGGTGCTCCACGAGCTTGTCCAGGAAGTAGCGATCGTGCGTGACAATAATAAGGACTCCCTCGAAAGAGCTAAGGTAGCTCTCCAGCACGCCCAGCGTCGTAATGTCCAGATCATTCGTCGGCTCATCGAGTATGAGCAGGTTCGGGCTAGCCATCAGCACGGTGCAGAGATAGAGACGTCTGAGCTCACCGCCACTGAGTAGTGACACAGGCGTGTAGATGCGATCACTGGTGAAGAGGAACCTTTGCAGTAGTTGTGTCGCCGAGACCGACTGCCCTGTCACGGGATCCGTAATGTGACTGGCTATGTCGGAGATTATGTCGATCACTCGCTTGTCGGAGGCGTAGCTCGGCAACTTCTGCCCAAAGTAGCCAAACTGCACCGTCTCGCCGATAAGTACCGACCCGCTGTCTGGCTCTAGCTCGCCAATGATCATCTTCAGCAGGGTCGTCTTGCCACAACCGTTGGGGCCGACGATGCCGACACGATCTCTGCGTGAGAAGATATAGTCAAAGTCTCGGACCAGAGGCTTTGACCCCTCAAAGCTCTTGGAGACGCTCTCCAGCTCGATCACCTGCTTGCCTAGGCGAACGGACGAGTGAAGTGGCTCAATAGTCGTCTGCTCACGCAGTATCTGCCGCGCCTTGGACAGCTCAGACGAGAGCTCCGCAAAGTGCTCCTTGCGAGCTCGTTGCTTGCCTCCTCGTGCTTGTGGCGTAGCGCGCATCCAGACCAATTCCTGTCGATAGATATTGGCCAGTCGGTCACTCGTTTGCGCCATCTGCTCTTGACGCTCCTGACGCTTGGTGAGGAAGGTCTCATAGTTGCCTTCATAGCTGTAGAGCTGCTGCTGATCCATCTCCACGATACGGGTACAGATATGATCGAGGAAGTAGCGGTCGTGGGTCACCAATAAGAGCGTTAGCCGTGAGCGTGAGAGGTAACCCTCAAGCCACTCGATCACCTCCAGGTCCAGATGGTTCGTCGGCTCATCGAGGATCAGAAGATCTGGTTGCTGAAGCAAGACCCCAGCGAGTGCTACCCGCTTGACCTCCCCACCTGAGAGGAGCTCCATAGGACGCTCCACATCGGTGATACGGAGCGCATGCAGTATAGCCGTCGCCTCCTGCTCATATTGCCACGCCGAGAGACGATCCATGTCGGGTAAAAGTCGCTCCTGCGCCTCCGCATCGCCACGCTCCACAGCACTCTGCCAGGCACCCACGAGGTGTGCCGTAGGATCATGTGGCGAAAAGACCGCATCGATCACCCGCACACCCTCTGCAAAGCGGTGCTGCTGAGACAGGTAACCGATGCGCAGTCCATTGCGCCGAGTGATCGTCCCGCTGTCTGGCTCTAGCTCGCCCATGATGATACGCAGTAGCGAGGACTTGCCCGTCCCATTGACCCCAACGAGTCCCACCTTGTCACCCTCTAGGAGCGAGAGCGAAATATCCGTAAAGAGGACCCTATTGCCAAAGCTTAGAGAGACATTATTTAGTTGTAGCATATTGCACTTTCGATTTATAGGATTGCGCCCGACTGAAGACCTCCGTCACGTAGCGCACCGTATGATCCCCGTTCGCACGACCATGCTGGACGAGTGGATCGTTGTAATACTTTGGTTCGCTCAGACGGGCCATAAAGATCTCCACAGAGTCATCCCAGCGATCAGGATCCAAGCCCGCATTCTCAGCCAGCCGACGCGCATCAAGGACATGCGCACTGCCCGAGTTATAAGAGGCAAGGGTAAACTTCATGCGTTGCTCCGAATCGGTGATATGAGCGAAGGAGCGACCGAAGTCTTGTAGCGCCATGCAGGCCACACGGATAGAACTCTCGGCATGTTTAAGCTTCGCACGACTGTAGCCGTAGCGTCGCCCCGTAGCAGGCATGATACCCATCAGTCCCGTAGCGCCACCCCGGCTGACAACCTCCGTACGGAACTTAGACTCCTGATAAGCTATCGCTGCTAGGACAAACCAATCCCAGCCATACTTACTGCCATACCTCTGAAAGAGATGATCCCAGTCCGAGACAATGCCAGGTAGTCGCTCAGACTGGCCATAGTGCTCCTGTGACTCACCGTAAGATGCGCTCGAAAAGCCTCTCTGTCTCGTCTGAACGAGCTCCTCCTCATCGTCCTCATCGTCGTCCTCGTCATCTAAGTCAGCCCAAGAGCAGAGCGGATCATACAGGAGCACATACTCTAGAAGGTAGAGATCGGCATACTGCTCCAAGATCTGATACTCCTCACCCGCACCCACCTCAGCGATAGGCACATCACGCCACTCCGTCTGAGGGGTGACGTGTGCATGATCTGGCTCAGCCTGTGGAGCTCGATAGACTACGACAAAGTAGTAGACGATGCCCACGAGGACTGCGCCCCACAGCGACCACGTAATGTAGCGTAGTAGCCTTCTCCAGCGAGTCGGATCACGACGTATCTCATCCATTTGAGAGCTATTCATGTCGCTAAGGTACGAAATTAGAGGTTAGAGGCTAGAGATTAGAGGTTAGAGAGAGTCCTCCTCTAGAGGCACTAGAAGCACTAGAAGCACTAAGGCTTCTAGCCAACAGCCAAAGCCCCCTAAGCCGTGGGCGTGCCGACCGCTAGGACACCGACAGAGACCTGCGCTAGGGGGATGTCCGCCAGAGCATTGAGCGCAGCCGTGAGGGTTGCGCCAGTCGTGAGCACATCGTCCAGGAGTAGGATGTGGCTATCTGGGGGGATCGCTTCGCTACCTAGTGTGAAGCTCCCGAGCATAGCCTCTAGACGGTGCGTGCGGTCACGGTGCGTCTGACTACCCTGAAAGCGTGTACGTCGCAAAGCGTGAGCCAGATAGGGGATGCCCGTAACGGAAGAGATGCCCTCGACAAGGAGCATCGCCTGATTGTATCCTCGCTCTAGAGCACGGGCTGGCGTTAGCGGCACGGGGATGACATAGTCTATCTGCTCCTGCTCGAGCGGTAGGAGCGTCCCCATGAGACGACCCATATACCTTGCTAGTGGCTTATTGCCGTGATACTTGATATCGTGGACGATCTGTGCCATCGCATCGTCACGAGCGTAGAGATAGGGAGCCAGTATCCTACGAGGCATTGGCTGGGCTCCACGCAAGCGATCCAGCGCACCGATCGTATGCTCGTGATAGCGTCCCAGCGCGCCTTGACAGGTGAGGCAGAGTGGCGGAACATTCGGCGGGAGCAGCGTGTGACAGACGGGACACCAGCGCGGGTAGAAGAGCTGTAGGAGCGACTCACGAGCCGTTGTCCACCAACCTTGAGACGGTGGCGGAGCGATGCGTCCTGCAGAAGGGCTTTTCGTCGGTTTGTGGCTCATCAGGATTCGGCAGCTTTTACGCTTTACTCTTCCTCCAACTCGTTATCCTCTTCCTCCTCCCGCATTCTCTGGAGTACCTCTTGCAGCGCTTCGTACACTTCGCTCTGGTGGTAACCACGCCCCACGCCGTAGCGCATCATCTTGTCAAAGAGCGCGCGAGGCGTTCGTGCCGAGGTGCGACGCAACTTGCTCTCGAGAAGCTCAGCGAGGGAGTAGTTCGGTTGCTCCTCCTCGAGGATCTCTGGCAGCACCGCCTCGATGATATCCGTCGGCACCTCCTGCATACGTAGCGCCTGACGTATCTTGTGGGGTCCCTGGCTCATGTCTCGATAGCGTGTGCGGGCGTAGCTCTCGGCGTAGCGCTGCGGGTCATAGTAGCGACCCTCCTGGAGCAGGGCGAGGTACTCGTCGATCTCGTCCGAAGACACCTCCCGACGCATTAGGAAAAGGCGCAGATTGCGGGGCGAGCGCTCGGCACGTGCGCAGTAGTACTTGGCTTTGTTGAGTATATCGGTGTCCATAGGGTTTCGTTTTTTACTGAAAGGTAGCTTGTACAAATCGCTCTCGGCCTGTCAAGTCTTTGAGCACTTCTGACGAAATGGCTCCCGCCTGCTCGCATAGCGCAGCCACCTCGTGTGCCAGCTGGTGATGCGTCTCGCAGTAGAGCGTGAGTGGTGCCTGGGGCGAGCGAATTTGAGGCACGAGTGCCACGAGCGCACTGTAGTAGCGGAGCGGATCAGCATCTGGTACGAAGAGCGCCTCACGAGGCTCGCCCACGAGGACATTGGGGCGCATCGTCGCTTGGTCGCATTCGGGGATATAGGGTGGGTTGCTCACCAAAAGGTTTATCGGGGGGAGCTTGGCAGGGATCCCTTTCCCCTGACACCAAGCGAAGAGATCGCCACGAAAGAGCTGGACGGCGACATCTGTCTGACGAACGTTTTGCTCCGCATAGTGTAGCGCCTGCTCCGACTGATCCATCGCATAGAGGCTCCACTGAGGGCGCTCGCTACCTATATAAATAGGTATGCAGGCAGAGCCACACCCCACGTCGAGGAGCCGCTGGGGAGCCTCCGTGGCGGGGTGACGAGCGAGGATCAGTTCGCACAGCTCGGCCGTCTCGGGACGTGGTATGAGCACTCCCCTACCGACAGCTAGGTCGAAAGAGCCGAAGGGCGCCACCCCCAAGATGTACTGAATCGGCTCGTCGTGCGTCAGTCGCTCGAGGGCTTGGCAGAGCCAAGTGGCTTCCGTGTCGGACAATTGTCTAACTTTGCGGTCAAGCAGATAGTTTGTCTGGCTAAGCTTGGTGATATGCTGTAGGAGCATTTCGCTCATAGCCTGACGCTCCCGCGTCTCGGCATAGTAAGCGGGCAGCGCCTCCGCTATCGCAAGAGCCGCATCACACAGCGTCATACCAGCAACTATCATAGCCTCACTCATTTGTAGCGACCTTTATCCTGATGAAACGTACAGCACCTACCACTCCAGACGAAATCTATATGCAGCGCTGCCTGCAACTCGCAGCCTTAGCGCAGGGGCGCACCAGTCCCAATCCGATGGTCGGCTCGGTAATCGTCTACAAAGATAAGATTATTGGCGAAGGTTACCATCATTATGCGGGTGCACCGCATGCCGAAGTGATGGCGTGGCGTAGCGTCCCCGAGGAGATGCGGGGCCTTATCGGTGAGGCAACCTGGTACGTGAGCCTAGAGCCTTGCGCTCACTACGGCAAGACACCGCCCTGTGCGGAGCTCATTGCGGGGCTACGACCTGCCCGAGTGGTTATCGCTATGCTGGATCCTTTTGCTAAAGTGGACGGACGAGGCGTGGCTCGCCTTCGCGAAGCGGGTATCGAGGTCTCGATCGGTTGCTTGGAGCAAGCGGCAATCGCGCTCAACCGACACTTCCTCGTGGCGCAAACCTTAGGACGGCCCTACGTCACGCTCAAGTGGGCCGAGAGTGCGGACCACTACATCGATCGCCTGCGTCACGATGCGAGCGAGGCGCCTTACATCTTCAGTTCGCCACTCCGACAGCGCTCAGTGCATCGTCTGCGTGCGCTCCACGACGCGATCTTGGTGGGGCATCACACGGCCGAGCTGGACGATCCGCTCCTGACCAATCGCTCGGGTTGCGGTGGTCAGCCGATCCGTCTCCTCTGGTGTCACAGTCGTCTGCCTCGTCCGGAGCTACGTATGCTACAAGACGCCACGGCACGAACGATCATACTCCTCCCGCCAGCACTCATGGCGCAGGTACCCGACGGGCAATACCCGCCTCACGTCTCCTGCCTCGCTACGACTGGCGAGGTGCGCGACCTGCTCACGCTCCTGCGTAGTCAAGGCATCGAGTCGCTCCTCGTCGAGGGTGGCACACAGGTCCTGCAGCGCTTCCTCGACTCAGGCCTCTACGATGAACTCAACATCGAGCATGCCCCCGTCGAGCTTCACGCCGGCGTCCCCGCCCCCAATGTCTAATCCGTCTGTCAAGACACCGTGACTTAACTATAAGGTCTCGATATAATCGTCTTGAAAGTTTTGAGTCGTATTATGGTCGGAAAAACAAAAAGTACAATCCGACAAAACAAAAAGTACAATTTGAGGCGTGGTAAATCGCCATCTAAACGAAGTGACAAAATGGCAACAGCCCTGTTGTCTAGAAACAGAGAGAGAGGGGTGCCGTGGTGTGGCACTCCTCTCTCGTGGTTGTCATGGAGATCGTCTACTTGGGGACGATCTCCAGCTTGTATCCGAGGTAGTTCAGATAGCGCTCAATGGTTGTAATCTGAGCCGTCTGCACCCCGCTCTCAAAGCGTGTGATGGCGTTGACGGAGCTGAACACTCCGTCTTGCGACACTCTGTACTTGCTCAGTCCCTGCTCCTCACGGAGCCTGCCTGCTTGTCGTTGTATCTCTTCCGATGTCATATCGTCTCTGCTTGCTTTCTTAGCTCTCCTCTCTGGTGCTGGTAGCCAATCCAGAACATCGTCCAATCCTCAGGCGAGAAGCGACTCCTTGGGAAGCCGTCGGCTGGGACTTTGTCCATGATCTCGCTGATGATCTCGTCCAGCTCGTCAGTCACTCCGTCCATGATGTGACGGAGTCCGAGGAAGCTCCCGATGATCGTGTTCGGTGCGTTCTGCACCTCATCGACCTTTTCTTCAGTCGTGAGTCGTGCTTGGATGCCGTTGTTGCGGATCTCTGCCTCGTGCAGTACCGCTACCAGTCGCCCTGCGAGGTATGCGAGGTTTTCGTTTTGCTTGTCTAGTGCCATTGTCTTAGTTCCTTTTGTTGGTTTGTATTGTTGGTTGTGGCGGGGCTAGTCGCCCCGCCTTGATTGTCTTAGCAGTCCATGTCTCGAGTCTCCGCTCTGCGCCAGTCCTGATCTCCAGTGCGCTTTGACAGCTCGTCCTCCACAGCATCAATCCAGTACCCGATCTGCTCGAACTTTCTCTCTAGCGCATACTGTAGGTGTGACTTCAGCGTGGCGCACTCGTCTTCTATCGGGGTACCCATAAAGGCTGAATCTTGGTAGCACATCTCCTCAACCGTCATGTCGCCGAGGTGCCTCAGTGTTCTGATGCTGTTTAAGATGCTATCATGCTCAGCTCTTAGAGCCTCCTGCAGGTCAAGTAGGTGACCCGCTCTTTGCTCCTCTAGCTTGTACACGGGGCTCCACTTTGGATTGCGGTGTATTATCTCTGATGCTCTCTTCTCAGCCTGCGCTTTGCGCATTGCTTGCTTTCTAGCTATTTCCTCGGGGCTCTTTTCTCTGCGCTTGGGCATCTCGTTTAGGTTGCTGTTGTTGCTGTTTGCGTTGTAGGTAGTCATAGTAGTATTTGTTTGTTTGGTTATTAGTCTTGTTCGTTGCTTGGGTGGGTATCTCTCCCCCTTTGCTATGACAAAGGTACGAAAACTTTTTGATACTACCAAATTATTTGCCTATCTGATTCTCTAAATGGTAACAGACCTGATACAACGAGAGAGGGGGCAGTGGAGTCCTCCTCTCTCTATTTAGTGGGTTGGTGTATCTAATTTGGGACGACAGCCAGCGTGTAGCCGAGGTAGTCTAGATAGCGCTCAAATGTTGTAATCTGAGTGGTCATAGTCGTGTCATTATTGGATTGTCTGACGTCTAGCCATCTCTGCGTCTATCCGCTTGCAGAAGTCGCTGTACAGCTGTGCCTGAGCCTCTATTAAGCTACAGAGGTTGCGCCTAGCATCGTTTACTTGGTCGCACACATAGCCCCCGCCAAAGGGTGTCCCAGATATGTCGTAGTCCTTCATCTCTCGAGCTGAGCGGTAAAGGTTGATGCAGTAGTTGTTGGCCTGTCTACTGGTGACCATCAGCGTCTCAATGTCCATGTCCTCTAGCTTGTAGCCCTCTAGCTCTGCCTTGATCTCTTGTAGTGTCATACTATGATTTGTTACTTGGTTTATAATCTGTCTCTAGCTCAGGTGGGTATCCCTCCTTTGCTATGACAAAGATACGAAAACTTTTTTTGCCTACGCAAGTAATATTGCCTATCTAGAGAGGAATATACTGCCTAATGGCACAGGCGACGTGATACATCATTAGTGGCGGTACGGACATGCCACAAATGTAGTGCGGAGATTGCCCGCAGAAGTCGTAGTCTAAAGGGAATGAGGAGATCTTGCAGACCTCCGCCTGGCTCAGATAGCGTGGCTGTGAGAAGTGCATGAGGCAGTCAGACTTGCCTAGTAGCGTCGGGCAAACCTTGTCTGCATACACGTACGCATGGTTATAGCTACTCCTCCTATTGCGCAGTCTGACACTGGCGTCTGCCTGCGTGCGATCTCCTACGGCTCTATGCTCCCATAACCATCGAGCGATTGTGGACTTGATCTCTCGCCCCTGGTAGTCTGAGATCTCCTTAGCGGTCACTACTCGACTGTCTGAATAGACATTTAGCGGCTGTTTAATGGGCGCTAAATCCTCCCTAATTGCGATGAAAAACACTCTAGCACGTCTCTGCGGTACGCCCATATACTGAGCGTCTAAGAGGATGTGTCGCACGTTGTAGCCTGCTGCGTCGAACTCCTTATATATACGGTCTACGTAACTTTTGGCAGATCCCATGAGTAGCCCTTTGACGTTTTCGGCGATTACGACCTTTGGCCTGAGCTTGCGGGCAAGTGCGATAAAATCAAAGAATAGCGTGTCCAAGACTTGCTTGCACTGCCCCTCGCGAAAGTGCTTGCGCACACCCCAAGAGCGCTCTCTCAGTCCTGATATCGAGAATGTCGAGCAGGGGGGCGACCCATCTAGGATGTCTAGATTGTATAGCTCTGGAGGCAGGTCATCACGCCTCACGAGAGTCTGTATAGGCTCCAAGTAGGTAAGTCTAGGAGCTAGGTTGCGCTGGTATACCTGCATCATGCGTGGGTCTATCTCGTTGCACCCGATGACGTCATAGCCAGCTAGCTGGTATCCCATCGAGCTGCCACCGCCACCTGCGAAGCAAGTAAATACGGTGCCAGACCTCTTCTGTGGAAGCTCTGTGAGCGTCCAATTATAGCTCTTATTGCACGACATACATTATATCGGTGTAGTGGTTATTGGCGTTGGTAGTGTTACGTCGTAGGTGCTTGGCTGCTCGGGAGAAGGGATTTTGGGCATTGAGGGTGCTCTCTGCCCACTCGAGTATGGGTACTAGGTCGCCTCGGGCTGAGGTGAAGTATATGACCTGCTTGCCATTGAGATGTCCTAGCAGCTCTAGTGTGTCCTCGAGTCTCCATCCAGTCTGGTATTGGTTGGTGTTGGTCGCTAAGTATGGCGGGTCTGCGAGGTAGATGACCTTGGGGTCGTTGCCGAACTCGGTGATAAGGTGGCGGTAGTCGGCGTGTCTTACCTCTAGGCCTGCTAGATAATCTCTAGCGGGTGCTATTGGAGTGGTCGGAATGCTATTGTATAGCGACCTGCCAGATAGCGCATCGATAGAGTCGCAGTAGTGCATCGTGTATAGGAGCCAGGTGGATATGGTGGTGAAGTCTATGAGTAGACCGTCCTGCTGGCAGGCGTGTAGTACGTTGCAGATGCGGTGTGCGGAGGCTGGGTCTATGCGCTTGGAGCGAGGGACATGAGCCACTAGGGGGAGTAATCGCTGGCGTATAGTCTCAGTCTGAGGTATTAGAGCGAGTCTATCGGAGTAGTGGTCGTGATCGTTGTATAGGACACGAGCCGAGGGGTGTATATCCTTGCAGACTCTGCTGAGTAGTCCTGATCCGCCGAAGAGGTCTACAAAGGTGGAGTCTGATGGGTATTGAGCTACCTGCCGGGCGAATTGCTGGACGAAGAATCGCTTCTGCCCTTGAAATGGTAAGGGGGCTTGGGTGTAGGTTAAATGATAGTTTGCCACGAAGAAAATGCGGTTAAGTTGCGTATTAGTTGTATCTTTGTGGCACTCTCACATCAATATATAATACGAGGTGCCAAGACACCGACACAAGAGCTATTGCTCTCCTTGTCGTGGTGTCTTGGCACCTTTGTTCGTAGGACGGATGTGAGAGTCTCCTACGTGAGGCGAGGGGAGCTTTTTTTGTAGCTCGCTCGCCTTTAGCTGTGTTATGTCCTAGGTGTAGAGGGGACTACTTAGGTATGGAGGAGGTGGAGGAGGAGGCGACGACTGTTTTGACTTCGCCAGTGTTAGAGAAGGTGGCATTGTAGGTGGCTTCTTCCTTGGCGGGGTGGGTCTCGTCGATGGAGTCGATGATGAATTCGCCCTCCTCGTAGGTGGCTCCTTGTGGGGCGTTGTTGCGGTAGCCGTAGCGTAGCTTGACGGGCTTGCCTTCTTTGTAGAGGGCGAATAGCTCGGAGGCTATGATGCCGTTGTCGTCTTTGCCGATCTTAACGAAGCCGTCTACGGTGATTGTGATCTCGAGGGAGTTGACGGACTTGGTCTTGTAGAGGGAGTTTGTGGTGTCCTTGTCGATGATTTCCTTGGAGTTGGACTTGCCAGCTATTTTGTGGGACTTGGCTCCGAGTGTGGGGATCCATTTGCCACCTTTCTCGATGAGGAGTGTGATGTCTGATCCGTTGAGGTAGGTAGTTGACATAATGAGTAGTTTGAGTAGTTAGTGAATGAGTCTTAGGAGTCGTGCTAGTCGATACAGTGCGAGTAGTATGGCGATGGCTCCTGTGTAGGTGAGGGCTTGTTGCCACCAGCTGAGTCGGTGCACCTCTCGGACTACATCGACGGGTACGGGTATCTCTGTGTGGATGGTATCGTAGCGTGTGATGGTGTCTTGTGTGTGGGAGAGTCGTGTGCGATAGTGTACCTCTCGTAGGTGGACGGTGTCAGGTCTATTGTAGATGATGACGCTGTCCTGTATGATGAGTGTGTCGCGGGTGTGGTGTAGTGCTGTGGAGGCTGTTGTGGTGGTTGTCTTGATGGGCACAGCCCGGCGCGGTGCGCAGGCTGTGAGGAGGGCAGTAAAAGGTAAAAGGTACAAGATATGGTGTATGGCTCTTACCAATGTGTGGGTCATGGCGTGGGGGCGTTGGGGGTATCTTGAGGCTTGTCGGGACGGTCATCCTCTCTGTCCGATAGCTCTTTGAGTAGCTGTGTGCGCTCTCGTATGAGCTCCTCGTAGCTTGAGAGGAGCATCTCAAGTGTCTCCTTGTGGCTTGTGAGGTTGTCTTTTCGCTGCTTGGAGCGGTTGATGAGGAGGTTGACGAGTGAGGTGATGACGCCTCCAGAGATGAGTGCGGCGATGATTTCGGTTATGTTCATCATTTCGTAGCGTTGTAGGCTGATTCGATGCGTGTGAGCTCGGATTTGATATAATTGACGGCTTGGAGGGTGGCGTCCATCTGCTTGCGCAGGTGGCGTGTCTGTAGCCAATAGCATAGGAGGTAGCCGAAGGCTGATCCTAGAAGGAAGAAGAGGGCGTTGTAGAGGAGTTGCATGGGAGTGAGAGATTAGAGGTTAGATATTAGAGAAGCTTGTAGGCGGCTTGCCAGGTCTCTTGTGGGACGCTCTTGCCGTGCTCTACGATGGTCATGGCGGCGGCTAGTGAGATGAGGGTCTCTTGGGTTGCGGTGATGGGCTCGTTGGGGCTGATGCCGAGTGTCTTGGCGACGGTGCGGATGTAGGCTTCGGTGTTGTTTTCATCGGTGGGCGCCCATCGAGCGATGATCTTGCGTATGGTGTTGCAGCGGTGGGTGATGATGTACCTGCGTAGCTGCTTGAGCATGGCGCGACAGCCTAGCTCGAGGGTCGTGAAGTGGCAGAAGGGAGAGCCTGGCGGGGTGATCTCTCCTTGCCACTTCTTGCGCCAGGGGCGTATGTTGCCGGGGTTGTTGCGTTTGATGGTCATGGCGGGAATAGAGGTTAGAATTTAGAGGTTAGAGGTTAGGAATTAGAAGTTAGAGGGCGAAAGTCGGAGGTCTAACTTCTAACCTCTAATCTCTAGTGAAGCTACATACCTGATTGGCTGTCTCTAGAGCTCTTCTCTGGAGTACTAGAGCTCTCCTTTGGAGTACTAGAGCTCTCCTTTGGAGTATTAGAGTCTCCTTTGGAGCCGACTAGGCTCATGACGCCGACCTCATCGGAGCGCATCTTGGCGCCTCCAGCACGTAAAAGGAATGAGAGGACGCTGCCGTAGTAGGTGGCTGAGTCGGGGTTGTCAAAGAGCTTGACGTCGCCCAGCGCACGGCTTACGTGCTTGTCGTGCCAGGCTAGCCCGAGTGCACCCTTGAGTGCGTAGCGTGGCTCTAGGAAGTCAAATCCGTAGAGACTGCCTACGACACCCTTGGATGCGTCGGCACAGGCTAGGAAGGCATTGGACTGGTTGCTGGTGAGGGACTCGAGCAGGTCGCTGTAGGAGTCTGCGCTGAGGAGTACGACGCGCCCGAGCTGGGGGAGCTTAGCCTTGTTGAAGGCTCTCTGTAGCTGGGCTATGTCGCTAGCGGTGACCTTGGTGGTGACCTTCAGCTTGGCTTCGGCCTTGGTGGGCATCCACTGCGAGAGGATGTACTCGGCGACGGTCTCGTGGAGGTTGGCACGATCCATGGCGAGGACGCTGTTGCGCTTGTCGTAGGATAGCTCTACGGTCTCGGCATGGTCGATGAGGATGGGGTCTGTGGTGAACTCGTGGAGATCGTACGAGAGGTCTACGTCGGTGCGCCTTTTGATTTCAGCGGGCAGGGTGGCACGATCCATCTTTACGTTGCTGGGAGCGCCTGCGTTCGGGACGTGGACGACTTTGTTGTCCACAAAGTCTGAGTGGTCTACGGAGCGGGCTAGGAAGCTATTGTCGGCAAAGAGCCCTTCGACGATCGAGTTGATCCATACTTCTTTGAGGAGTGACATGGTGGTAGTAGAAATTAGAGGTTAGATGTTAGAGATTAGAGATTAGTGCTCGAAGCGCTGGCGAAACTTCTGGGCGAAGAGCTCGGGGTCGTCGGCACGTAGCTGTGCGAGTAGTCCCTTGCGGTCTAGCGTGTCCCAGTCGTCGTCATAGCGTCCAGGCTGTGCCTTGCTGGTGATCCGGCTGGCGAGTGACTGCGGTGCTGGGATGGCGTCTAGTATGTTGCTGCATAGCTCGGGGTCGGTGGCGTAGAGCTGTGCGAAGGACTCGCGCCGTGAGGCGTCTATCTTGCCTGCGTCAATGGCTGACTGAATGAGCGCCTCGCCTGCCTCGTGGTGCAGGTCGGTGAGCTCTTTTTGAAGCTTGTCGCGCTCGGCGGTGAGCTTGGTGATCGCCTGGTGGATGTCGCTGAGGGTGGCGCTGTCACCTAGTCCTAGCAGGGCGAGCGTCTGAGGCGTGAGAGGATTGGGGGTTGGGGTTGGCATGGTGTAGTTAGATTTAAGTTGGACGATATGTTGTTTAGCCTCCTCGTCAGAGAGGGCTGTGCCTTGCTGGCTGTATAGCTTGACGGCACTGGGATTGGAGGGTAGTGTGACGAGCGAGACCTCTAGGAGCTCCCAGTCTGTGACGGTGTCGCCATCGGAGGCAAACTCCATGTCACGTATGTAGAGCCCTGGCGATACGCCACGCAGGGAGCCGTTGGTCGCTTTCTCCTTGACCGCCTGGCTGTTGGGGTCTGCATCAAATTCGAAAGCGCCGATCAGGCGAGTGCCCTCGATGCGCAGACCAGTGCAGTGACCTACGATCTGGTCTGTGTCGTGCTGGTGTAGGAGGAGAGGGTTCTTGTCGTAGCGCCTGTGGTCTAGACCGCTGTTGAGCAGTCTCCAGCCACGATCGTTGAAGACCGCCTCGTCGTTGATGATTAGTTCTAGCATGGGGTGGGTGATGATTTCTGATGGCAAAGGTCGGGCAGTGCGTGTGCACTCGCAAGCTATTGTAAACAAGAGTAGTAAGCGGTTGGTATGTAGACGGTGTGAAGCTTAACTTTGCACTTAGAATTAACAATCCAACTAGTACTAACCAATGGACAAGAAGACAACGAAGTCAACACCGACGGCTCCTGAGGAGATCACCATCCAGGGGCAGCGCTATCCCGTGATCATCACGATGGGCGCATTTCTTGAGTACCACCGCATCACGGGCAGGGAGGCTACGGACATCACGAGCGACAACCTGAGCGACACGCTGGTGCTCCTGCACGCTATCCTCAAGAGTGGTCAGCGTCGTGGCGGTTACACCTATCCGTACGAGACGGTGGACGATCTGGCATGCGACCTGACGCCCGACGAAATGGCAACTATACACTTAGCATGATCCTAGAGGCTCTCGCTTGTGCTGTTGTCGATGTGGGTCTGTCGCCAGAGGCTTTTGGTGAGCTCACGATGAGCGAGTGGCAGGCGATCGTCGAGCGGTACGAGGCGAGCTGGACGCGGGACTATCGCACCACGTGGGAGCAGACGCGCACGCTCGTGTACGCTGCACTGGCACCGCATCTCAAGGAGGGCGTAACGCTCCGCGAGGTGATGCCCTTACCGTGGGACGAAGCTCCTCCCAAACCCCAACTACCGACCGCCGAAGAGCGAGCCGAGATGCTACGGAGATACAGCTAAGCAATGATTAATGACTAATTAAATACTCATGCGACCTAAAGATCCCGACAAGTACGAGCTCGCCATGCGGCTCTACATCCAGGAGCGCATACCGCTCAAGGAGATCGCTAAGCGTCTGGGGACTACTCCTCAGACGCTTACACGCTGGAAGCAACGGGGCGCCTGGGCCGAGAAGCGTCAAGCGACGATGCTCTCGCCTCGTGCCCTCTATCAGAAGCTCTTAGGACAGCTAGACATACTCATCGACGAGGGTGACCCTGCGGGCAATGCTGACGCCATCTCTAAGATCTGCAAGCAGGTCAAGGAGCTACAAAAAGGCATCACCGTCGATGACGTCATATTAGCCTTCAGCGACTTTGGAGACTGGATCATGCAAAACGCTGGCACGCTCAAGCTCGACGAAGCCTTCTTTCAGCGCCTCACCTCCCTCCAAGACTCCTACCTCCACCACCTTATAGCCACTGACAATCCACTAGATCCTAGCCACTAGTGCCACTAGAAGCACTAGTCCGATAGCTCCGACACCTCCGATGAAAAGAGTAAATAAGCAGCTCCTCGACCGCTGGCAAGATCGTGTCAGCCAGATCACCAGCCACGGCTTCGCCTTTAGCGAGAGCGAGGCAGACCGTGACGCTCGCATAGCACGCGCTAAGCGTGACTACGCCTTCTTCGTGGCGACCTATTTTCCTCATCTAGCGAGCAAGCCCACAGCACCCTTTCAGGTCGAGGCAGCACAATGGATAGCTAGCGAGGAGCGGGCGAGAGCGCTCTTTGAGTGGGCTCGTGGACATGCTAAGTCTTCGCATTTAGGCTGTCTCATACCGCTCTGGCTACTGGCTAGAGGCGAGGGAGCCTTCCGCCACATGGTGGTCGTCTCCAAGAGCGAGGAGGCAGCGACGGCGCTCCTAGGTGATCTGCAGGCGGAGCTCTCGAGCAATGATGCCTACAAGCGAGACTTTGGCCTGCGCACAGACCCAGGAGCGGAGTGGCAGACGGGGCGCTTCTCGACGTCTGACGGCACCTCCTTCGTGGCGCTCGGGCGGGGGCAGTCGCCTCGTGGCTTGAAGAAGCGTGGACAGCGACCCGACTACATCCTCATAGACGACATCGACGACGACGCGCTATGCCGTAATGAGGCGCGTGTGCGCCAAGCTTACGAGTGGATGATGACGGCACTCTTTGGCACTATGGCGGCTGGGCGTGGGCGCTTTATCATGGTGGGCAACCGCATTGGCAAGAAGAGCATACTAGCCACTTTTGCCCAGACCAAAGGCATACATCACAGCGTGGTCAACATACTAGACAAGGAGGGTCGGCCCTCGTGGGCGGAGAACTATTCGCTGGCTGAGATCCGCGAGCTGCGCCAGACGATGGGCGAGCGAAACTTTCAAAAAGAGTATATGAATAACCCAGTGACCGAGGGGAGCGTCTTCAAACGTGACTGGATACGCTACGGCAAGCCCCTGCGTCTGCGTGAGTACCGCCACATAGTGGCTTACACCGACCCCTCCTTCAAGGCGACCTCTAAGAACGACTACAAGGCGACCGTCGTCGTCGGCAAGACACACGAGGGCTACTACCACATACTCCGCTGCTATGCAGCTCAGACGAGCGTATCAGAGATGGTCGCCTGGCACTACGACATAGATAACTACATCGACGGGCGTGTGCCCATACGCTACTACATGGAGGCTAACTTCATTCAAGATCTCCTGCTCGATGAGTTCCAAAAGGAAGGCGCTGCACGGGGAGGACGGCAGATACCGATCACTCCTGACAAGCGCAAGAAGCCCGACAAGTTTAGCCGTATAGAGGCGATGCAGCCACTCTTTGAGCGTGGCTTCATCACCTTCTGCGACCGCTCCACCGGCATAGACACCCTCATTGATCAGCTCCTCTCTATCGAGCCAGGCAGTCGCATACACGACGATGCGCCCGACGCCCTCGAGGGAGCTATCTGGATGCTCAACCGTGGAGGCGGTGCGACCAACTACTACATACCCACCTCACCCACACGACACTACTAGAGATTAGCTATTAGCTAACAGCCAACAGCCCCCACACCATGAACGAGATCTACAGCATAGAGGTCAAGGCAGACATAGCCAAAGCGACCGCTGCCATCAACCAGCTAGGTGCCAAGATACAAGAGACCCTAGACAAAGCGCAGGAGCCCCACAAGGTGCCTCTCGACACGAGCAAGGCGCAAGAAGCCGTAAACCAGCTAGATGACAAACTAGAAGAGGCTGGACAAGAGGCAAAGCAGACGGGCGAAAAGGGGACAGCAGCCTTTGACGCCATAGATAAGTCGATACGCAACATTGAGCTGACCAGCCTTATCCAGCAGGTGCAGATGGTAGGCGAGACTTTTGGCAAGCTCGCTGCGCCAGCAGTGGACTTTGGGCAGTCTATGGCCGACCTTTCCGCCATCACGGGCTCCGTAGGCGACGAGCTAGAGGATCTCAAGCAGACCGCACGAGAGGTGGGCAAGGCTAGCGGACTAGGCGCAAGCGAGTCGGCACGGGCGTTTGCGGTCCTCGCAGGTCAGATCGATGTCCCCATTGATGCACTCAAGGTGCTACAGCGTGAGACCATTACGCTAGCTCAGGCGGGTGCCCTGCCTCTAGAGGACGCTGCCAATGCTGTGGCGGGTACGATCAATCAGTTTGGCTTGGAGACTTCCGAAGCATCTCGTGTGGTCAACGTCCTCGCAGCTGGATCGCGGGTTGGCGGTGCTGAGGTGGTCGACCTCTCCGAGAGCTTTAAGGTAGCGGGTGCAGCTGCTCATGCGGCGGGCGTTTCGATTGAAGAGACGGCAGGCGCACTGGAGGTTCTCGCCCAAAACAACACCAAGGGAGCCGAGGCAGGTACCGCTATGCGCAACATGCTCGTCGCCATGCAGGCGAGGCTAGGCATTGATGTCTCTAAGACGGGCTTCGTGGGTGGTCTGAAGATTATCCAGCAGGAGCTAGACAAGATGCAGAGCCCAGTAGAGCGTACCACCTTCCTCGCTAAGGCTTTCGGCAGGGAAAACATGGTGGCAGCGCAGTTTTTGTTGTCCAACGCTGACGCTGTTGAGGAGATGACCACAGCGGTCACTGGCACCAACTCAGCCATGGAGCAGGCGGAGATCCGCAACGATACCTGGGCGCACAAGATGGAGGTGGCGCGTGCCAAGATTGACGACGTGCTCATCTCAATGACCAGTCTCTCGGGGTCGCTCCTCCCGATGGCAGGCATCATAGGCGAGCAGGTGAGCAAGTTTGCCGGGCTTGTCCCAGTCATCTCCGCCGCTAGCAAGATGCTCCAGGGCTTCTCTGTCAAGGCAGTCATCGCCACCATCTCTCAGAAAGGTCTCAACGCTGCGCTCATGGCCAATCCTATTGGAGCAGTCGTTGCCGCCATTGCTGCGCTCGTGGCTGCCGTGGTCTATGCGTACAATCACTTCGAGGGCTTTCGCAATTCGGTCCAGTTGATGTGGAGCAAGCTACGAGAGCTCTGGAGCATGCTCTACGAGCGTCTCAAGCCCGCCTTTGACCTCATAGGCAAGCTGGTCGGAGGGGTCATCAAGGTCGTCTTTGGGTGGCTTGCCAAGCAGCTAGAGGTCGTCTGCACGGTCATCGGAGCCGTAGCCGATGGCATCATGGACCTGATCAAGTGGTTTGACAAGCTTTTAGAACCTATTGACAAGGCTTGCCGTAAGCTAGGCGAGTATCTCGGTCTGCGTGACAAGGCAGCAGAGCCACCAGCACAACCCTCCGAGACGGCGCAGAAGATGATAGACATCACCTCTATCAATAACCAGATCAATGCGCTCAAAGCTCGGCAAAACACCATCCTGAAAGAGCAGGGCGACGTAGGCAGACTGTCAGACGAGTACCTAAAGCTAAATGGCGAGATCCAAAAGCTAATCAACAAGCGGGAGGCGCTCAAAGGTGCCACCCCAAAGGCTCCTGCTGCAGCTACTCCGACGATCCCCGACACCCCGACGATCCCCACGGGGTCTGGTGGCTCAGGCTCTGCCGAGCGGAAGAAGATCTACAACCTCACCACCATCGAGGGTCTCCAAAACAACATCTCCCGACTGCAGGAGCGCATGCAGCGGGCTTCATTTGCCGAGGCTGTTGCCCTGCAGAAGGAGATAGACACCCTGCAGGAGAAGCTAGCCGTGTTCCAGTCCTCGATCAAAAAGGCAGCCGAACCACTGACCAAGATCAAGGCTACGGGCATCACCACCATACAGCAGTACCAAGCATCTAGCCTTAAAAAGGCAGAGGAATCGGGTAAGGAGACTCGTGGCGGGCGCATCATCGCCTCTCCGCTAGGCACCAAGGGATTTGCTAAGGAGCTGGACAATTTCCAGAAGAAGGTCAATAAGATCACCCTCGACCACCTCAAGGAAGAGGGGGAGAAGTGGAAGAACTTCGTCGGGGGCATCCAGTCTGGACTAGGTGGCATCGCCTCAACGATGTCCTCCATTGGCAACATCGTAGGGGGCTCCGCTGGCGCATGGCTACAGTGGGGCGCTAGCGTCGTATCAGCGATTGCTCAGGCTCTACCCAAGCTACTAGTCCTCTTCAATGCCAATGTAGCGACCGCAGCGTCAGGCGCAGCTGCCTCGCAATCGTCCGTGCCTATCGTCGGCCCGATCATGGCGATCGCTAGCGTAGCCTCCATCTTAGCTGCTATAGCGAATCCGCCCAAGGCGACAGCTTTTGCCCAGGGCGGTGTCATCTCAGGTCCCACCTACGCCCTCGTAGGCGAGTATGCAGGCGCGAGCAACAACCCCGAAGTGATCGCTCCGCTAGATCGTCTGCCCGCTCTACTAGGCACTGACAAACAAATACAAGGCTCCTCCGAGGTCTCCTTCAAGATCCGCGGACGGGAGCTCATCGGCATACTCAACAAGGAACTCAAAACAACTAAGCTCAGCTAACTCCTATGATTTGGAATAAAGCCCTCCGCACTCAGCTCTTTGCCGATCTCGCTGCCATAGACGAGATACGATACCTCTCTATGGACTTCGGGCAGGTAGATGACAGCTACCTCTCTGAGGAGACACCACACCCGCCGATCATCACCCCCGCTATACTCCTCTCAGACATACGTGAGGAGCGCACCTCTAGTGACAAAGACTTAGACAGATACCAGCTCACCTTCACCGTGCGCCTCCTCATCGATGACGCACGCTTTGCCACAGCCACTGCACCACAAGAGCATCTCGCAGCTTACGACAATGCGCTAGCACTATCCGAGCGCATCATCACGCTACTCTTGAGCCTCAACCCTCGCATGACCCTAGAGTCACGCTCAGAGGCGCAGCTGCGTGACTCGCTCCGCCAGTACAACCTCACCTTCTCCTTAACCTCTAATTTCTAGCCTCTAACCTCTATGAACTCCTCCCTCATACAGCGCATCACCGAAAAGCAGGCATCGCAGACCGCTCGCGATATGCAGCACTGGCGCCATGCTAAGCAGGTTGCCACACGCGTCGACCTACCCAAGCGTGACCTACTCGATGACCTTGTCAACGATCTACTTTACGACACCCACCTCTCCAGTCAGATGGAGCTCAGACGTGATCGATCACTCGCCAAGCCCTACACAATCCTCAAGGCTGACGGCTCTACAGACGAGGAGACGACAGCTCTCCTGAGCCAGTCGGGTGCCTTTAGCATGCTGATGCAGATTGCCCTAGAGACGCCCTTTTTTGGTCACTCGTTGGTTGAGATCTTACCAGCCTCTGAGGGGCTTTTTACCGCCAACTTACTACCTCGTCGGCACGTTGTCCCCAAGCTGGGGTGGATACTCTTCGACCTATCTGACAGCAAGGGTTATGACTACCGCAGCGACCCAGGCTACGGCAAAACGCTCATTGAGATGGGCGACCCTAACGACCTGGGCATACTCTTCGATTGCGCGCCTGCGACCATCTACAAGCGGTACGCAATGGCGTCGTGGAGCGAATTTTGTGAGATTTACGGCATACCGCCTCGTGTCCTCAAGATCAATACAGACGACAGCGAGGCTATGCAGCGGGCTGCCGACATGATGCAGCGCATGGGTAGTGCCAACTGGGCTATCGTGGACAAGGACGAGGACTTATCCTTTGCTGCGGGCGTCTCGGACAATGGCAACATCTTCAAGCAGCTCATCTACGCTGCCAAGGAGGATGTGTCGCTCAAGATATGCGGAGCCACGCTCGGACAAGACACCCAGTACGGCAACCGCTCCAAGGAGGAGAGCAGCATGGAGCTACTAGAGGCTAAGTGTAGTTCCGATAGACGTATGCTGGAGCGCGTTATGACTAGCACCGTCTTGCCCGCTCTCGCTCGCCAAGGCTTCATACCCGAGGGCTTGCGCTTTGCCTATCCACAAGAGGAGGACAAGGAGGCGCTCTGGACACGCACCGTCTCCCTCCTCCCATACTACAACGTGGACGAGGAGTGGATACGCAACACCTTCGGCGTGGAGATCACCGACGCCAAGAGCCAGCTACCCTTTGGCGGGCAATTAGCCATGCGCCAGCAAACAGCCAACCGCCAAGAGCTAACAGCCAATGCGGAAGACCCTTTTTTCGGGTAAGGGAGAGTAGGTACCGCAGGCTCGATGCGCTGCTCTCCCAGCTTTACCAAGGCTCCTGCCACTGTCTACACGCTGACTCCTCCGAGCACCCCGATATCCCCGAGTCTGCCATCAAGAGAGGTTACAAGGTCGTACTGCGTGCCGGCGAGATGACCCCCGAGATGCTCCGCGAGCGACCCATCAGACGGCTCATCAGTGAGACCGCTGGGGTCTACCTCCAGGCACTCGATGACAAATCCATACAGTACGAGATCCCTGACGAGATGAGACAGAGCCTAGAGCAAGACATCTTCGTCTTCTCGGGCTTCAAGACCTATCACCAGCTCAAGGAGGCTTCTGAGCTACTACGAGACAGCCAGGGACGTGTCAAGAGCTTTAACAAGTTCTATGAAGACGTCTCGGCAATACGAGACAAGTACAATCGCAACTGGCTCCACGCTGAGTACAACTTTGCCGTCAGCTCTGCGCAGATGGCGAGCCACTGGGCTGAGTACCAGCAAGACGAGGAGATGGCCAACCTGCAGTACCGCACCGCCCTAGACGACAAGGTGCGCCCCGAGCATGCTGCCCTCGAGGGAGTGACGCTGCCTATGAGCGACCCCTTCTGGGACACCGCTTTCCCGCCCAACGGCTGGAACTGTCGCTGTCACGTCATACCGGTGCTTAAGGAGGACTTCCCCTTGTCCAATAGCCAGCGGGCGCAAGACGCTTACGATGATATGACACAGGGCAAAGCCAGCATCTTCCGCTACAACCCCGGCAAAGAGGGCGTCATCTTCCCCCCGCACCACCCCTACTACGGCAAGCGTGGATACAAGCACTGCCTCAACCCTCACCTCGCCACCTCACTAGGCGACAACCTCGAGTGCGATATCATCTACAATATACAGCATAATGAAGGGAACATAGAGATCCCAACAGAGAAAGGTAAGGTAGTAGAAACGCCCTGGATCAATAAAAACGAACGAGATAAGAACATAAATACAGCAAAGTATTTAGCAAATACCCATGGTTATGAGATTTATGTTTTATCAGACGTCGAGAAGAAGGAGGGGTCTAAACATTCAGCGGACTCATACAATGCTACACTCAAACGCTTTGAAGAGTACAAGCACATTGAGAAAAACACATTCAACTCCTTTGACAGAAACCTCCGAAAAGCGGCGAAGCAAGCAAACAATGTAGTCTTTGTTATCAATGGAGATTATAACAAGGGCGACTTGAAAGACGCTATAAAGAATCGATTCAACGCATATGAAAAGCTAGAAAGCATCCGTATAATACACAATTACGAGACTGACATTTTAATATCTAGAGACGCTGTGATAACAGGAGATATTCCTTTATAAAAGTACGACCGCCAGCAAGTTTGCACTTACTGGCGGAAGCATGGCGCGATTACTCTCTCGAGCAATCTCACCGTTCTTGCCAGCAAAGATAGTAACTATATTTGAGACAACCAAATAACTAAGCACCAACAATTACAGCAAGGTATGTGTACCATACGAGAATGCCCACCGCACACCATTCCACACCTTACTCTTGAAGGCCGCCTCCGTCTCACCCGACATAATCACCGCCAGCTTGCGAGCCAGTTCATGCTCTATAGAGCGACCATCTAGTTGCATAGTGATGTCGTGTATAGAGTGAGTAGTATATCGATATCCGTCAGTATCCTGCTCTGCAGAGAGTCCTGGATCTGATCCATACCTAGTACGAAGTCTCTCGTAGCGATACACTCATCGCAGATAGTCTGCCTGTGGGCACTCTTAGCTCGCACAGTCTTTAGCTCTAGCACCTTATGCCAATGTCTGTCACAGCACCTTCTGAGGCTCTCCAATGCCAGCTCTGCTACCTCCCACTGCCACTCATCTATGTAGGGATAAGATAGCTGCATGATGGCTCTATGTAGAGCGCGCTCCTGCTCGTAGGAGGCACCTCCTAGAGACACATCTCTATATAGATAGGTCTCTCGGATAGAGTCAAACAGCTGGTTGTAGTAAGTATCCCCATGCTCTTCTCTTATAGATATGAGCTTGTTAAAGTCCTCAAGAGACTCTGTATAAAGCTCGGATATAGTCGATGGCTGCCTAGCATAGATCATATTAGCCACGGCTCTTATGACTACCTGAGCATGAGCATTGACAGGATTGTACGGAGGTGGAGTAGTAGTTATATCCATATTAATGAGTGGTTAAAAGCCCTTTAGGGCATAGCGACTACGCAAAGGTAGCAACTTTCATTCTCTTGCACAATTCAAATGCTTTCTCTATCTTTGCAATGTCAAAAACACTCGGAGGACGGTGTAAAGTCCTCACCACTACATAGGTCGAGGGCTATTTTTATACCCGTCCAGCACGTAATCGAATCCAATCACTGGATACTCGCACCCCTGTGTGTTAGCTGTAATGGCGCACAAAACTACCTCTGAGTGTTTTTGACAGCAGGACAGGCGAGTATCCACTTTTTTATACCCAATAGTTATGTCATATAACTCAGACAACCGTCCAGCTCAGACACAAAACGAGCACACCGCACGCCCACAGCTCACCGAGCTACTGCAGACCACGCAGCTCTGTGGCGTCTCCCTCTCCGTCTACGGCACCCCAGCCGAGCCACTCTTTAAGGCGAAAGAAGTCGCGGACATTCTCGGCTTAACCAATCCAAGCGACCTCATTCAAAGAGTGGATGAAGACGAACGGGCTAAGTTCAACTTAGGTCGTCAAGGTGAGACTTGGTTACTGACCGAGCAAGGGCTTTACGAAGTGCTGATGCAGTCGCGCAAGCCCGTAGCACGTCAGTTCAAGGCAGGCGTCAAGGCACTCCTCAAGGCACTACGCACTGGCGAGCAGCCCGCAGCTAACGGACAACAGCCCTCCGGCACCTACCTACGTCGCACAGCACGACTCATGGAGAGCGTCAGCAATCAGATGCACGAGTTGCGCCGCCGCTTTGCCGAGCTCGACGAGGCGAGCCAAATGCTAGCGACCAGTCGCCAAGAGCCCACGCCCATCGCCGGCCTCGACCCCATCATCATGCGGGGGCGTGTCTGGTACCCGCTCCGTGGTCTCCTCAAGAGCGTGACAGGCTCTAAGGACCCCAAGATAGAGCATTACACCGAGCGTTACCCCGACCGCACGATGGTCTACTATCAGATGAGCTACTGCGACGAGCCCCTCGCCCGCTACATCGTAGCCCGCACGGAGCTACGCCAACGTCAGGAGGCACTCACAGCACCCCTATTTGATAACCTTTAATTCCCCCACGACTATGACCACCCTCACACAACGAGAGGGGATGACTATTCGCATCCCCAGCTACAATACCGTCTACGACTGGGCGGCTCTGATGAAGACTATGACACGTATGCACGCCTTGGCTAGTGCCAGCGAAGAGATTCGCCTAGAGCCCAGCGACCATTACGAGTATATGCTCTTTATGGACGAGCTGATAGACTTTCGGGTTGATGAGGAGGTTGATTAACCATTGGGATGTCTCTATAGATTGCCTACATCATAACTCCTCTCTTCTTACTGCTAACTGACTATAACTCTGAGTTGTAGTCAGTTTTCTATTGTCTGAGCTCTTCGTTACTTTGGCTTGCCAAAGTAACATAACAATGACCGAGCTACTACAGACACAAGCGACCACCTCGCCTCTTACCTCCCAAATCGACCATTTTGCGCCCATTTTCCCTGCCAGCTCCTTTCGGGGGAGACCCTCAAAGGCTAGACCTTGGTAAATTCGCACGGAAAGTTGGTAAATTTCGCAGATAATCCTATCGAGTATAAATCGCTCATCGCAACAAATAAAGTCGCTTAAATCGCCTGCAAATAGCCTTTCTTATATTCTCAACCCTCCAAACCACCCGAAATCCCTCCAATTACTCATTACTAATTACTCATTACTAACTGCTCTAACCGCTCATACTCAACAACTTTACCAATTTCTGACCCGCATTTACCGCCCTCTAACTCCTAACTCCTAACTATGTACAAGCGCTACCACGGCATTATACCGAGCTGCGACCCGCAGCACAGCTACACCGTCACACTAGAGCGTGACGACGCCTCCACGAGTCACCCAATGCGTGAGCTCACCTTCTACGGCGAGGGTTTCACCATAGAGCGTGAGCCACAAGACACGATCATGACCCCGATACTGCCCACGAGACTAGTCCTCTACCTGCAGAGCGAGGCAAACTTCCAGTTCGAACATGTGGCACGAGACACCCACGAGTGGACAGCCCGCCTCCAGCTAGACGACAAGACGATCTTCCTCGGGCGCATCGAGACGGGACTATATGAGGAGGACTTTGCCGAGCCACCCTACGAAGTGCGTCTCACCGCCACCTGCGGTCTGCAGTCTCTCTACGACCGTGACCTCATAGCGGAGGAGATCCCAGTCAATCAGGCGGGTGTCATCTCCGTACGAGACTTCATCAATCACTTGCTCAAGGGGGCTTACCCACGGGGCTATCAGCGCAACTCGCTCTTTCGTCAGTCGGTCGCCAATGAGCCTATCTACATCGACCCGCTAGCTTACGACAGTAGCGACAAGCCCCTCAAGGAGGGCGAGGTGCTGGAGACGCTCCTGCACGACCTCTGTCTCAATGTACGCTCCTCGGGCGGGCTCTTTGTCGTTGCCCCAGCGCTCTACTTCCCAACCAACGGCACACCCTACAAGCTAGGCAGTCAGGAGACTCCCATCTACGCCACCCCTCAGCTGCAGAGCGACCGAGGTATCGGCCAGCTACACCTCACACTGCCTAACGAAGAGACCCCCACACTAGCACCCTATAGGACTCCCAAAGACCCTGTCGCCATAGGCTCTATCGAACATCTCTATGGTGCCAAAGGCGATGTGGCGAGACCTGACATACACCAGCTGGCCGTGACCAAGGAGACCACTGCCAAGGCTCCAACCGAAGAGGAGCAGCTACGTGGTATCACCCTCAAGCTATCCAATACGAGTCAAAACACCGCTCAGCAAGGCGTGCTCCTAGGCACATTCATCGAGTCATCCTTCTGGAAGACCCCCATCGAGGTGACCGTGCCGATGCGGTTTACTATGGCAGAGGGCAAGGTCATACCCAAAGAGGGCGACATACAGCTCTGCATCGACGCTTATCTCTGCGCAGAGAATAAAAACAACATCATCCCACAGGTCTGCTATCAAGCCTCCATCGGAGCGGTCTACAAGAAGGCGACCATCACCGACCCGCTCGCTTACTCCCATGCAGAGGATAAAGAGCAGACCATAGGGCGCTACAAGGTCGGGGGTATGGGGATGCGACCACAAGAGGGCAGCACTGCAGGCTGGACAGACTGCCGTATGGCGCACAATGTGGTGCAAGACGATATACGCACAGCCCTCTACAAGACCTTTGCCGACGAACTAGAAGCAAATCGCAACTACAGCAAAGTTACCGCCAAAGACCTCTTTCTACCTGGCGAGTTCGCCGACTTCCACTTTACCTTCCTGCCTCCCCTCGCCCACATCATGCAGTACCACAACGATAGACGCGTACAGCGTGGCGAAGAGCGCAAGCCAACCCCCAACTACCTCCTCCTGCGCATCTCGAGCGACTTCTGGCATATTGTAGAGGGCTCCGAATTCTCACGCTTCTATCCAGACGGCATTGACCTCGGTAAGGTATCGGTAAAGTATCAGTCAAAAGAGGATAAAGAGCACCCCTATACCGAGTGGCTTACTGCAGACCGAGCCACCACATACCTCCGCAGACTAGAGGAGCAACTCACCTACGCCACAAGCGAAGCTAATCTAGTCCAGCCCATCGGGCTACGCTACAAGTTCCTCAACGAGCAGGGCGATTGGCTACCCACCCTACAAGGCGGGCGCACGCTTGTCGAGTACTTTTCCGAGCAATACATGCGAGCCTACGCACGCCCTTACGACACCCTCACAGCCACCGTGCGGAGCCAAGCACGCCCCCACGGCATAGACCTACAGCAATACAGCGTCAAGGGTCGACCCGGCCGAACTTACTACGCCATGGGCTCCCTCTACCACCCAGGCGAAGGCTCCTCCGAAGAGCTCACCCTCATCGAGGTTCCCACCAGCCAAAGAGAAGAAACACGCTTCACTAGTTAGCCCTAACGCAATCTATAGATAGACACACTCCTAACTCCTAACCTCTAATCTCTAACCCCCATGATCCACCTCCGCCCCCAGCGCGTCTACAAGCCAACCACCTCCTCTGGCAACCCCAACAACTCTATCGCCAACTATCTCGACCGATACTACAATCAGGGACTCTACCGCTTGCGACTAGAGACCCCTCGAGGCACCTCACTGACAGAGGACAATAGTCAGATCACCTGCTACGCACACGTCTTCAACAATACGGACGGCTCCGAGGTCACAGACCGTCTCAAGGGACGTGGCTTCCGCCCCACCTGGCTACTCGACGATAAACCCATCGATAGTACCTGCATCAGCGAGGAGGGCTACTTGCTCACACTAGACAGTGCCCACCTAACCGATTACACGCAGACCGTCACGCTCCAGGCTTTGGACACCGAGATACTCTCTGCACTATCTGATGAACCACAGTTTGACATATGGCTACAACAGACCCTAAAGGGGCAAGGCATCCAACCGACGCTACTCAAGCAGAGCGAGACACTCATAAACTTTGCCCTCGTCAATAAGGCGCGCAACGAGTCAATCAATAAACTCCTAGAGGATCTAACCGCACACCCCCTCACCGTTAGCAAGGACGGCCACTGGCGCATATGGGATGCCCTCAAGAAAACCTACATCACCACCGAGTACCTATCTCGGGGCCCGAAAGGAGACAAAGGAGACAAGCCTAAACTATCGTTAGACGATAAGCTACGCCTCCTAGCAGACGGCGAGCTTGTCAGCATGGTGTCTCTCAAGGGCCCGAAAGGCGACCCTGGAGATCGTGGTGCCAAAGGCGACAAAGGCGAGGACGCAGGACGCTACCTAGGCAGGGCTAGGCGCATACACCCCGACCTTATCGGCAACTATCTACAAGAGACAGATACGGGGAATAACTGGCTGACAGCTAAGGAGGGGGACTATGTGTATCTAGTCGGAGACGCTCCGAACAGAGGGGGAGACAAGGAGACTTACTATGTAGTCCGAGAGCACAAGAGCAAGACGGAGTGGGAGGTGTACAACATCAAGGGGCACACCCCCCGCCTCACGCTAGACGAGAAGTTCCACCTCTTAGCCGATGGGGAGATGGTCAGTGACATATCGCTCAAGGGCGAGGCGGGACACAACCCCAACCCAGAGGATGTACTCAACTCTCAAAAATTCCAAGATCTTGTTACAACGCCATTTTATAACGATTTGTCCATCACCAATAAGTACCTTGAGAATGCTTTCGCTCATATCAATAACATCTTCACGACGATGGCTAGCGACAGAACGTATACCATAACAAGCTCAGGATACGTGTCGAGCCGTGTCGCCCAGACCTGTCCAAATA
>OLPH01000435.1_pt1 | contig 53401 bp, 49 predicted proteins | sample 1672951 | NCBI WGS metagenome assembly OLPH01 (sample SAMEA3136740, study PRJEB25190) | human gut metagenome | reverse complement strand
AGCATAACCTTGCCAAGGTTAGGGTCGCGAGTTCGAGTCTCGTTTTCCGCTCAAAAGAAAAGATCAGTGTAGAAGTACATTGATCTTTTTTATTTATCATGGTGTAAATGTTAGAAAACGGAAGAAGGTCAAATCAAAATATTGATATACCCTCCTCCCGCTGTTTTAGTCAAATTATCCGCAATGGAAATATTTATTGACCAATGCCAACATCCCTTCCGGATTATCTTTTAAGTCGTTACGTAAGGTCAGATCGTTATAACTGGTTAATTTGCTGATGATTCCATCAATCATAGTGGGGCTGAACACATTATGTTTTTGGAATATTTCGCGCTGTTGTTGCAAACAGGTTGCGGAAGCTGCACAGCTATCGGGAAGCTGGGCTAATGCCTTCAGTTTGTCTGCATTTTCTTTCTGATGGATATTGACGTTTACGTAAGTTTTTTCTGCAATGTCCAGTGCATTTTCTATTTCAAATCCATGGCGACAGGCTACAGCTAATCCTGCTATCAGTTGGTAGAGATCGGCCGAACCGTCCGGTGACCGCATTTCCACTGTCTGTTTTTGTGTGGTATCATAATGGCTTTCTGTTTCCAGTGGATTGGCAGTCATGCACATGTCTGTTTTAGCTGCCCATCCTAGAGGTACGCGTACCAATACTGAACGGTTGCGGTCACCCCAGCAAATATTAGTTGGCGCTTCCTGATGGGGAACCAGGCGGAAATAAGAAGTAGGATTGGTATTACCGAATGCGGTGATGGATGGAGCAAGTTCCATCATGCCAGCAATAGCTTTGCGTGCTGTTTCTGATAAAACACCTTCTTTCAACATCTGGTTTTGTCCATCTTTCATGATACGCATGTGGATGTGCAATCCGGAACCAGCTTTTCCTGTAGTTATTTTAGGCGCGAAAGTAATGTTATAACCATGTTTATAGGCCAGATTACGTATAATCCATTTGGCGATCATCAATTGGTCTGCCGCATCTTCGGCATTGACAGGCAGGAATTCTATTTCATTCTGTTCATATATCATGCCATTCAAGGTAAAATTACCTACTTCGGAATGTCCATATTTTATTTGTCCGCCTGCTTGTGCAATGTAGGCCATGCACTGGGTACGGAAATCATTGAACTTGGCATATGGTGCTGATTCATGATAGCCTTTCTGATCTGTAGCCTCGAACATATTTGTATCCGGAGCAATTACATAGTACTCTAATTCCCCCATAGCCTGAAATTCCATGCCGGTTACTTCATTGAATGCCTTGCATGCTTTGTGTAAGGTATGTTCGGGGGAACTTTCCAATGGCTCTCCATCCTTGTTAAAGAAAGAGCAAAGCATGGAAAGTGTAGGTATCTCGGCAAACGGGTCCAAAAAAGCCGTCCGGAATCGGGGAATTACATACAGATCACTGCTGCCCGCCTCAATGAATGGAAACAGGCTGGAACCGTCCACACGTTCTCCACAAGTCAAGATAGCATCTAGATATGCTTGGTTGTTGATAACGAAATTCAATGTCTTCAGTCGTCCGTCTCCGGCGGGATACATAAAGTTGACCATACGGATGCCATTCTGTTGAATGTATCGTTTTATGTCTTCTTTGGTAAACTCTGCACAAGGTTTTTCTAGAAATGCCACCAATTGGTTGGGGTTCATTATTAATTCTTTATTCATAGCAAAATTGGTTGTTTTTTGTTTGTTATTTGGTTAACTTTCCAAAGATAACAAAAAGTTTTCTGAAAATCCTATGAAAAGTTCATAGATATTTTCTTTCATACTGAGTGATATTCTCTTTATCTTTTTCTGTTTGGGAGAACATCGTTTTATAATTTGTCCTACCTTTGCACCGCTGTTTTAAAATATAAATAAGAGAATCATTATGGAACCGATGCATAAAATTAATAAAGTAGAGGTCCGGAATTTACAGATCGAAGATTACATCCAATTATCACAATCATTCAAGCGGGTGTATGCGGATAAGGATGTGTTTTGGACACACGAGCAAATAGAAACGCTTATCCGGATTTTTCCGGAAGGGCAAGTAGTAACGGTGGTAGACGATAAGATAGTGGGATGTGCTCTTTCTATTATTGTAGACTATGATATGGTAAAGGGAGATCATACCTATGCCAAAGTAACTGGTAATGAAACTTTCTGTACGCATAATCCGGAAGGGAATATTTTGTATGGTATCGAGGTGTTTATCCATCCGGATTATCGCGGTTTGCGTCTGGCACGCCGTATGTATGAGTACCGGAAAGAATTATGCGAGAAACTGAATCTGAAAGCGATCATGTTCGGTGGTCGTATTCCTAATTATTATAAGTATGCGGATACGATGCGTCCTAAGGAATATTTGGATAAGGTGCGTTCCCGTGAGATTTATGATCCGGTATTGACATTTCAGCTTTCCAATGATTTTCATGTGCGTCGTGTCATGAAGAATTATCTTCCCAATGACGAAGAATCCAAGCATTGTGCCACTTTGTTGCAATGGGATAATATTTATTATCAGGAGCCTACGCAGGATTATGTGGATAAGAAAACCACTGTACGTGTAGGGTTAGTGCAATGGCAGATGCGCCCTTATAAAACATTGGATGATGTATTTGAGCAGGTTGAGTTTTTCGTAGATGCCGTTTCCGATTATAAGAGTGATTTTGTTCTTTTTCCGGAATATTTCAATGCGCCGTTGATGGCCAAGTTCAATCATTTGGGAGAAGCCCAGAGCATTCGTGGTTTGGCACAATATACCGAAGAGGTTCGCGACCGTTTTATCAATTTGGCTATCAGTTATAATATTAATATCATTACGGGTAGTATGCCATACGTAAAAGAGGACGGAGGGCTTTATAATGTTGGTTTTTTAGTACGGCGTGACGGCTCATACGAAATGTATGAAAAGGTACATGTCACTCCCGATGAGATAAAGAGTTGGGGCCTCTCGGGCGGTAAGATGGTGCAGACTTTTGATACGGATTGTGCTAAAATTGGTATCTTGATTTGTTATGATGTGGAATTTCCCGAGCTTTCTCGTATCATGGCCGATCAGGGAATGCAGATTCTGTTTGTTCCATTCCTCACCGATACTCAGAACGGCTATTCCCGTGTACGTGTTTGTGCTCAGGCACGGGCAATCGAGAATGAATGTTTTGTCGTTATAGCCGGTAGTGTGGGAAATTTGCCGCGTGTGCACAATATGGATATTCAGTATGCACAGTCTGGAGTGTTTACTCCGTGTGATTTCGCTTTCCCAACTGATGGCAAACGGGCCGAGGCGACTCCGAATACCGAAATGATTTTAGTTTCGGATGTTGATCTGAATCTGTTGAATGAATTGCATACGTATGGCAGTGTGCGCAATTTGCGTGACCGCAGGCATGACCTTTATGAACTGAAGATAAAGAAATAAAAAAATGTTTCATTACGGATTACTCAGGTTAACGCTGGTTTATAGATAAGTGGTTATTATTTTATATTTCCGCCTTACTTTTAAGAATAACCTGTGTTAATCAGAGTGATCCTGTAATGAACTTTGTTATTTCAAAATAAAAGAAGCTACGGGCCATTCTATAACAAATATAGTTTTTCCTTGTCTGCTTTCCTGTAAATAGAAATTGCCCCCATGTCTTTTTATAATCTGCCGGCACAGACTAAGCCCGATACCAGTTCCTTCTGTTTTTGTGGTAAAGAAAGGAACGAATATTTTTTCTTGCAATTCCATAGGGATTCCCCGTCCATTGTCAAGTAGTCTTATATAAAGTTTGTTTGTTACTTCCAGTGTTACTTCTATTTGTCCGTCTGTTTTTCCTTCCAATGATTGCATACTGTTTTTCAGCAGATTTAAAAAAACTTGAGAGAGTTGCTTCTCATCGCCCTCAATATATATATCAGAGGGGGTGCTACGCAGAATGAAATGGATATGAGCATTTTCAAAATCAGATTGTAGTAACAGACCTAGATTGTGCAATGAATTGGTCAGTGAGAATCGCTTCTTTTTCGGTTCCGGCATATACGATAAGCGTCGATATGATTCTGTGAATTCCATCAGTCTTTCGCTTTGTTCACGAATCACTCCAAGTCCTCGTATTACTTTCTCGTCCGTACCGGGGCGCAATGAAAGTGTTTGAGACAGAGAAACAATAGGAGCAATGGTATTCATAATTTCATGAGTAAGCACCCGGGTAAGTTTGTTCCATGACTCACTTTCTTTCTCGTTCAGTTCATTACTGATATCTTTGATAGCCAACAGGGTAATCGTTTCTGAATTTAGTTTCATCCGGTTCATGGATAGTGACAGTTGTTTTTTTGAGTTAGATTGTAAAAGAAAGGAATTTTCCACATTTCCATGGGTTATGAAATCTTTCAAGATCGGATATTGCTCTTCCAATTGGCGGAGGAATATGATTGACTCAACTCCCAGCAAACGTAAGGCTGCACCATTTACAAACAGAACTCTTTTTTCGGAGTTCCACGCTAGCACTCCATTTGGTACTTCTTCCAGTAAAGAGTGATAAAAGTTCTCTTGTACCCGGCTTTGCGATTTCGTTGTGGCAAGCAATTCATTGATTCGGTTTAGTGAATGGCTAAGTGCATTCATTTCTTTATCTGCCGATTGCTCGTTGAACAGTATCATGCTCTCTTTATCTTCCATCGCATCCAAGAATATTCTTATTTTGGCATTGAATTTATTCAATTGTTTTACCAAAGCTCTGATAAAAAAAAGTGAAATAATCAAGAAAAGACAGCCTAGAATAAGGGCGGTATGTGTAATAATAAGTGCGATACCAGCTCCGGCTACAGCAATTATTAATAAGATGTAGCTTAGGATAACCATATATAGATGTTTGCTGAATACCATGGTCATCAGAGCTTAAAGCGTTTTATTTTATTGTAAAGTGTCTGGCGACTGATGCCTAACTGTTCGGCTGTTGCTGTCAGATTTCCATCGTTTTGACGGATGGCTGTTTCTATGGCCTGGCGTTCTACTTCTTCCAGATTAGGAACGGTAGTGGAGAATTGTGGACTCCAGGTTTGTTTTACGAAAATGTCTTTGGAACGGATTACATCTCCTTCACATAAAATAACTGCTTTCTCGATGGTATGTTGCAATTCCCGGATATTTCCCGGCCAATGATAAGAACATAATTTCTCTAAAGCATGTTCATGCAGGAAGATTTCTTTTTTTTCGTATTTAGCAGCATAGCGCTGCATAAAATAATCAATGAACAAATGTATATCTTCCCTCCGTTCGCGTAAAGGCGGGATTTCCAGATGAATAGTATTCAGTCTGTACAATAAATCCTCACGGAAAGTCCCGGAATCCACCATATCCTGAATATTCTTGTTGGTAGCTGAAAGCAGCCGGATATCCACTGGGATTACTTTATTACTGCCGATGCGTGTAATTTTTCGGTTTTGTAATACGGTGAGCAACTTTGCCTGCATGGCTAAAGGGAGATTTCCTATTTCATCCATAAACAGGGAACTGCCGGATGCCGCTTCAAACTTTCCCGGCCGGCTCTCGTAGGCATCGGTAAAAGAACCGCGCTCATGCCCGAACAGTTCACTTTCGAATAAAGATTCACTGATTGCTCCCATATCTACCGTTACCATAGAATGTTCCTTTCGTGTGGAAAGCCGGTGTATTTCCTGTGCCAGCATTTCTTTTCCTGTTCCGTTTTCTCCGGTAATCAATATATTGGCATCTGTGCGTGCCACTTTCACTACTATCTTCATTAACTGCTGCATGGCAGGGGATGTTCCCACAATCATCGGTGATTTGTTTCTATCGGGGATTCTGTTTTTCCTTTTCTTACCGCTTCCAAAAGCATCTTTTATTTTGCGCACTAAGGTCCGGTTATCCCAAGGTTTCAACAAAAAATCAGTTGCATCATTCTTTAAAGCCTTTACTGCCAGTTCTACATCCCCGTATGCTGTAAGCATGACTACGGGTAGTGCAGGAGCTATCTCACGGATTCGTTTCAGCCAATATAACCCTTCGTTGCCGTTATTGATTCCTGCCGAGAAATTCATATCAAGAATAATCACATCTATCGGAGAGGTATTTATGATAGATATGATTTGATTCGGATGATGGGCTGTCTTTATTTCGCTGAACTCCGTTTCCAGTAATAATTCCAGTGAGGCCAATACTCCTTTATTATCATCTACTATTAAAATCGTTCCTTTTTCCATCTCATTTTTGCTTTCAGAGGCTAAAGGTATCTGCTTTTGATTGTTTCTGCAAATGAGGCGTCCAATTATTGGACGTTTTTTATTATTTTCTGTAATGCTTTTATTTATCATAACGGTGACTTGACATTGGAATGTGTCTTCAGTCCGTGTTGTCAGCGTTCCAATATCTTCCTTGGTTCGTTCTGGTTTTATAGTGTTTATAATTTGGACGTTATACCGTCTAAAATTTGGACAGCTAATTTATATTTTATTTTGTAACTGGTTGATTATTAATGTTCTGATCTTCTTGGCATATCGTTTGCTTCCTATTCTGTGTTTAAATTAAAATGCAATGAGAAATAACTTGATAATTGTGTGTTTGTTGTCCGGTCTGTCTTTGCCTGTATGTGGGCAAAGTACACTGGACGATTGCATACGTTATGCTTGGAAACATAATCCAGGTTTCAAGAATGTCCAAATAGACGTAAAGGAAGCACGAACAGACTATGTGGCTGCTATGGGTAAATTTCTTCCTTATGTTTCAGTACAGGCGGAAGTGGGCAGGCATATCGGACGTTCTGTCGATCCGGATACTAATGGATATACAGCCGATTCATATAATCAAGGAACTATAGGAATGGATATAACTCTTTCTTTATTCGAAGGATTTGCCCGGATCAATCGTTTGCGATATACGCATTGGACTAAAAAAGAGAAGGAGTGGGATCATCTGGCAAAGAAAAATGATTTGGCTTATCGGGTAGCTGAGGCTTATTATAAAGCGGTATTGGATAAAAAGCTTTCAGAACTGGCAGCTGAACAGCTTCGTTTGGGAGAACGTTATCTGAAACAGACGGAAGCTTTTGTAGAACTAGGGTTGAAATCGCTTTCGGACTTGCAGGAAGTAAAAGCGCGTCATCAAGGAGATGTGTTCAGAGAGCGTATGTATGAAAAAAATCGTCAGATGTCCTTTCTTTATTTAAAGGAAATACTGGGTATGAAAGAGGGCGATATTTTGTTTGTTTCTTTATCAGTCAGTGAGGATACGCTCTTGTTAATGCCTCAAGTAGAGGTAGAAGAAGTCTATTTACGGTCCGTACACGTACTGCCGGATTATAAACGGATGGAAATGTGGGAACGCGCTGCCCGTAAGGAGTATGCTGTGACCCTTGGACAGTTCAGCCCGACTATCTTCGCCCGTTTCTCATGGGGATCTGATTTTTATAATTCCTTGTTCTCGTTACATCAATTGCGTGACCATTGGAATAAATATATAGGAGTAGGTATTTCATTCCCTATTCTTAGCGGATTAGATCGGAATGCCGGAATAAGGAAGAAGAAATTAAACTTGCAACGGGTGCGGAACAGCATAGAGGAAGAGAAGTTACATTTACGTAATGAAACGGAACGAATTGTACTTTCATTACATTTGGGATGGGAAGAGCATCGACAGGCTTCCCTGCAGGTAAAAGCAGAAACGCAAGTGCTGAAAGAAACGGAACGGAAGTGGGAGGAAGGGCTTGTTTCCGTGTTTCAGTTGATGGAAGCACGAAATCGCCTGCTTGTCGCTAAAGCGGAAAAAATAAGAGTGCGTTTGCAGTACGAACTGACATCGCGACTAACTATGTATTATCGGACAGGAAGTTTTATTAACCATTAAAAAATATGGACACACTAATTGAACGTAAAAAGCGTTTTACTCCCAGGCGGATTTATGGAGGTGCGGGAGTATTATTCATATTGGTATTCGTTTTTTATTTTATTTTTCGTGATACCGGTTCCTCCATGACCATTGACAAGAGCCGTATCACTATCGCTACAGTTACAGAAAATGAGTTTAATGATTATGTCCGTGTAATTGGACAAGTACTTCCCAGCCGCATGATTTACCTCGATGCTATAGAAGGCGGAAGAGTGGAGGAACGCCTTCATGAAGAGGGAGCGATGGTAAAGAAAGGGGATGTGATTCTGCGCCTGAGTAATCCTTTGCTGAATATCGGTATCATGCAAAGTGAAGCAGATCTGGCCTATCAGGAAAACGAGTTGCGTAATACTCGTATAAGTATGGAGCAGGAACGGTTGAGTCTGAAGCAGGATCGTATCGGTATTCAGAAAGAATTCATTATAAAGAAACGTCGTTACGGACAATACAAGCGGCTGATGGAGGGGCAATTGATAGCGAGGGAGGACTATCTCCAAGCTACGGAGGAATATGAAGCGGTAAAAGAACAATTGTTGGTATTGGATGAGCGGATCCGTCAAGATAGTTTGTTTCGTTTGACTCAGATAAGCAGTTTGGACGAGAATATAATGAATATGAAACGAAGTTTGGCATTGGTACGAGAACGTCTTGAAAACCTGAAAGTGAAAGCTCCTATAGACGGGCAAGTGGGTAATCTTGAAGCACAAATCGGGCAATCCATTTCTGCCGGGGAACATATCGGTCAGATTATTACTGCTGATCTGAAGGTACAGGCATTAATTGACGAGCATTATGTGGAGCGTGTCGTCCAAGAGCTTCCCGCTGACTTTACCCGTGATGGAGAAAATTATAAGTTGGAAGTAACCAAAGTGTATCCTGAAGTGAAAGACGGGCAGTTTCGTACGGATTTCCGTTTCACGACAGGGCGTCCCGAAAACATTCGGGCGGGACAAACTTATCATATCAATCTTCAGTTGGGGGATCCTGTCAAAGCTGTTCTGATTCCTCGGGGAGGTTTTTTTCAAATTACCGGAGGACGATGGATATATGTTGTGGATGAAAGTGGTAAATTTGCCGTCAGACGTCCTATCAAGATTGGCAGGCAGAATCCTCAGTTTTATGAAGTGACTGACGGGCTGGCTTCCGGTGAGAAAGTTATTATTTCCGGTTACGAGCTGTTTGGAGATAATGAGAAACTGATTTTAAACGAATAAAAAACACGTAAGAATGATTAAAGTAGAAAACCTCTCTATGTTGTTCAGCACCGAGGAAGTGCAGACCAAAGCATTGAATGAAGTAACTTTCGAAATTGAAAAGGGAGAATTTGTCGCTATCATGGGGCCGTCCGGTTGTGGAAAATCTACCTTGTTGAATATACTTGGAACATTAGATACCCCTACTTCGGGCTCCTATCTCTTTGAAGGAAAGCGAGTGGATAAAATGAATGAAAACCAACTGACCGCTCTCCGAAAAGGAAATATCGGTTTCATCTTCCAAAGCTTTAATTTGATTGATGAACTGACTGTATATGAGAATGTTGAACTCCCATTGGTGTATCTTAATATAAAGCCGACAGAACGTAACAGGCGGGTAAAAGAAGTGCTTGAAAAAGTGAATATGCTGCATCGCGCCAATCATCTGCCACAACAGTTATCAGGTGGACAGCAGCAACGTGTGGCCATAGCCCGTGCCGTAGTTACCAATGCCAGGCTTTTGCTGGCGGATGAGCCGACAGGTAATTTGGACTCTACCAATGGGGTGGAGGTTATGGAACTGCTTAGTACACTGAACAAACAGGGGACCACCATCATCATTGTTACCCATTCACAGCGTGATGCTGCTTATGCACATCGTATAATCCGTTTGCTGGATGGTAAAATTATTGCCGAGAATCGTAACCGCCCTATGGAATCTGACAGCAAAATTGAAATTTTATGATTATACAAAATTATTGGAATAGCGTTTGGCGTAATCTGATGAAGAGGAAAGGTTTCAGCTTCATCAATATCTTTGGCTTGGCTGTAGGCATGGCATCAGCTTTATTGATATTTACTTACGTTGCTTTTGAATTTAGTTTTGACAAAATGCATAGTAAGAGTGAACGGATTTATCGTGTGCAAAGTACTTTTCATGAGGGGGAAGTTCTGACGGATGATTGGGCGACCAGTTCATTCGGATATGGTTCGGCCATGCAGGAAAATCTGGCGGGAATTGAGGATTATACTCGTGTAGGATGTATTATCCAACCGGAGCAATTGGTAAAATATGGCGAATTATGTCTGCGCGAGAATGGGATAGCATACGCTGATCCTGGCTTTTTCCGTTTGTTTGATTTTGAATTGTTGAAAGGTGACCGCGCTTCTTGTCTTTCCATGCCATGTCAGGTAGTGATTACGGAACGGATTGCCCGCAAATATTTCAGAGATGAAGACCCTGTCGGGAAGATACTTATTTTTAACAGCAATATGGGAAAGGTGTCTTGTGAGGTAACTGGAATCATGAAAGAAATGCCTTCTAATTCGCATATACATTATAATTTTCTTTTATCATATGCCACCTTACCTAAATGGGTACAGGAATATTGGTACAAACATGAAGCCTATACATATGTATTGCTGGATTCGCCCGAGCGCAAAGAAGAGATAGAACGTACTTTTCCTCAATTGGCCGAGAAGTATAAAACTGAAGAGGCATTGAAAAACAAGACTTGGGGGGTGCGGTTGGAGCCATTGGAGAAGATTCATCTCAATCCTCAATTAGGTTATGAGGCCGAGTTGAAAGGAAACCATTCGGCCATCATCGCGTTGATTTTCGGAGCTATTGCTATTTTGATTATTGCTTGGATCAATTATATAAATCTGACAGTTGCCCGTTCTATGGAGCGTGCCAAAGAGGTAGGAGTGCGCAGGGTAGTGGGAGCTTTCCCGAAACAGCTTGTTGGTCAGTTTCTATTTGAAGCATTTGTAATGAATTTGATCGCTTTTATCATTGCGTTAGGATTGATCGAACTATTACTTCCTTCCTTCAATCAGTTGGTAGGACGTACTATTACTTTCTCTGTATGGTTTACGGAATATTGGGGGGGCGGGGTTCTATTGCTTTTTATAGTCGGTATTTATATTTCCGGTTACTATCCTGCCCGCGCATTGTTGCGTAAGAAGCCGATTGTTTTACTGAAAGGTAAATTCCAAAATAGCCGTTCCGGAGAAAATACACGTAAAATATTGGTCATAGTACAATATACGGCATCCATGATATTGCTTTGTAGTACATTAATTGTGTTTGCACAACTCAGCTATATGCGTCGGCAGTCTTTGGGAGTAAAGACCGACCAGATTCTGGTAATCAAGTTTCCCGGACCTACTGAGGGTATGAAAACAAAGATGGAGTCTATGCGGAGAGCTATCAAGAAATTGCCATTGGCGTCGAAAGTAACTTGTTCCGGGGCGGTACCGGGTGAAGAGGTGGCCATGTTCCTGTCCAATCATCGGGCACATGATGCGTTGAAGCAAAACCGGTTGTACGAGATGCTGAGTTGTGACCCTGACTATATAGATGCATACGGACTGGAGGTGGTAGCCGGACGGGGTTTTTCCGAGGAATATGGGGACGATGTGAATAAATTGGTTATCAACGAAACGGCTGCCCGTATGTTAGGATATGTGGATAATGATAATGCCATTGGTGAGGAAATAGCTGTTGAAACGCTAGGAGAGCCCATGCAGGTAATCGGGGTAGTGAAGGATTATCATCAGCAAGCGTTGAATAAAGGTTATACAGGGGTAATGCTTTTCCATAAAGATAAGATTGACTGGATTCCTCAGCGTTATATTTCGGTTGTGATGAAACCGGGTGATCCTTCGGAATTAGTATCACAGATAGGAGAAATATGGAATAATTATTTTGCGGATTCCAGTTTTGATTATTTCTTCCTCGACCAGTTCTATGACCGGCAGTACCGTCAGGATGAGGCTTTCGGCGTATTGATGGGAGGTTTTACCGGATTGGCTATTTTTATCTCCTGCTTAGGTTTATGGGTGTTGGTTATGTTCTCTTGTGCCGTCCGTACCAAGGAGATGGGTATCCGGAAAGTATTGGGGGCATCTCGTTGGAATCTGTTTTATCAGTTGGGTAAAGGTTTCTTTATTCCTATTATTATCGCTATTCTGATTGCGTTGCCTGTGGCATGGGGCAGCATGAATGCATGGTTGGCTCATTATCCGTTCCGAACAGAATTGAAAGTGTGGTTCTTTCTGCTTCCTGTGGTCTTGATGTTGTTGATTTCTTTTCTGACTGTAGCAGGACAAACCATAAAGGTTGTTTATAGTAAACCCGCTCGGTCATTGAAATATGAATAATGGAATATAAGATATCCGTGGTTAGTAATTCATTTACAAGGAATATCATTTAAAACCAATATAAATTATCGTACCAGTTCATTATGGCAGATCAATACTGATAAACTTTGAAAACCTTTTGAATTTTTCTACAAAACTAATTTTGCGTCTAAAATTATTTTATTAATTTTACAGCGTTTTTAAGGAGAGTCTAACTCTCTATAGTTACAAATGAGCGATGAGAAAGGGTGCCTTGGTGGCATCCTTTCTCTTTTGTAGTGTGTTTTTGTATAATTTATATTGTATTTTACTTATGTCACGATTATGTGAAATCACGATACATCTTTTGTATTTCCGTTTCTTTTACTTTTATCAGACTTAATCGTTTTTCTTGCATTAAAAAAACAATTGGACCTCCCTTTGTTATATATTTAACACTCTTTTAATCTCATTTTGTTGAACAATCTACGCGATTCAAATGTTAATATAATGTGTTTTTCATAGTAATAGATTTAAGATTAATAGTTAGTATTTGCTTGTGAAAGTCAGTACACTTACGGATAAAAGCGTTTATCCGAAAAGAAAAGAGAGGCGACCGGGAACGGAAGCCTCTTTCTTTTTGAGCATTTTTAGTTCACCATAATTATTGTGAGAGGAAAATTGATTCTGATTGTATAAATAATATAATGTGTTGAAAATAAGATTTTTCCCTTTTTAAGCCTTTAATAAAAAATGGAGTTCTCTTAGTAAGAGAACCCCATTTTGCTGCAAAGATAGCTATAATTCCTTAATACAGAAAATTCCGCATTAAAAAAGTATTCCAAAGTATGCTTATAAATGACAATTGTTTGCAAAAATAATATGAAAGGTTATAACTATAGTACACTCTATCAGGCATTTAAGTAAACTTGGGGTTCTCTTACTAAGAGAACCCCAACAAAAAAACGAAAATTGATGGCTTATTCGAGCCTCATTTTTTAGAAGAATAATTTAATTATGATGTTTTGATGGAAATAAAAAGTCCTATGGAGCTTGCAACCGAAGCACTCTCTTATAATAATCAAAACATAGCGAGCGAAGCGCCTAAGTTACTGCTCTGCAGTTCAATCGCTTCCGTCTCAGACCAGGGGTCAAATAAGGGAGTCACGCCATTGGCGGGAATAGGGAAGGAACATCCTGAACTCAATTGGTATTATCTGTATCTGCCTAACAAAGAATTGAAGCGCTATATCGGCGTTTTTAGTGGCAGGAAGTCCGTAAAACTTCGTAAGCCATCAGGTGAAGCAGAAGAAAGATACTTTTGTTTCAAGGTATTTTCCTATACTTCGACGGACCACAGGAAACGCTTCGAGCAATGCGCCTATACTAAGGAGGAATATACTGCCCGTCGTGATTCCGCCCGGGTAGTGAAAGAAGCCTTTGCCACCGGTTCCACCCGGAAATTGAATGCTTTGACGGACGAGAAAGAAATCGAAGGCAACGGCTGGCTGTTTGTCTGCGCTCCTTTGGATCAGTTGGAACTTATTTTGTCTGCTATGTTTCCTCGCCAGTATTTGGTGACGGACTATAACACGCACCGTGCGGCGGTAATCCCTCAAAGCCAGATGGAGGAATTTATCTATTTGTACGAATCCATGCCTTATAATATCGAGTTGATGAACCGTCCTTTGGAGGATTATCTTCAGAAGAAACAACGAATTCGCATTACCGGTGGTGTTTTTCAGGGGAAGGAGGGGTGTATTATGCGTTTGCATCGGAATACAAGGTTAGTGTTCGCTTTTGGAAATATGACGGTGGCTATCAGCTATCTTCATGCTTTTCCGTTCGAGAAGATTGATTGTAAGTAATAGCAAATAATAAAAATCAGTTCTATTTTTGACTTAATTTATAGAAAAATCACCTCAAGTTGGCTTTTACTAAGTGATATGTCAAAATTGGATTTAACTACTTTATGTCTAAATCTCTCAAACAAACTGCTACAAAGGGAATATTTTGGAGTGTGGCTGAACGTTTTTCAGTTCAAGGAGTGCAATTTATAATCATGTTGGCGATGGCTCGCTTGCTTTCTCCAAGCGATTATGGTCTCGTTGGCATGATAATGATATTTATTGCCATTTCTCAATCTCTTGTTGATAGTGGATTCTCGCAGGCGCTCATAAGAAAACAAAATAGAAACGAGATAGATTACTGTACTGTGTTCTATTTTAATACAGTAATATCAGTCTTACTTTATCTGTTACTTTTTGTCATATCGCCCATAGTTGCTGAGTTTTATAATGTGCCTGAGCTGTGCAGTGTTATGCGTGCCGTTTCTATTGTCATTATTATTAATGCGTTAACAGTAGTGCAGCGAACCATTCTTACTGCTAAGATAGATTTTAAGACTCAGGCAAAAGCTTCTTTTATTGCTGCTGTTATTTCAGGCATTTGGGGAATAATATTGGCCTTTTATGGATATGGTGTTTGGGCTTTGATATACCAACAAATTATAAACCAAGTTATTAGTGCCATTGTTTTGTGGTATTATTCTACTTGGCGTCCCAAACTGATATATTCATGGCTTTCTTTCCGTAGCCTATTTGCTTTTGGCTCAAAACTGATGGGAGTGGGCTTGATTGATATTATCTACAATAATATTTATCCAATTATAATCGGTAAAGTCTTTTCTCCAGCAGATTTAGGTTTCTATAGCAGGGCGAAGAATTTTTCGGATTTGCCTTCGAGTAATATAACGGTAATTCTTCACCGGGTTACGTATCCTCTTCTTTGTCAGATTCAGAATGAAGATGAAAGATTAGCTATTGTTTATCGTAAGTTTTTAAAGATATCAGCTTTTGTCGTTTTCCCGCTAATGTGTGGACTTGCAGGATTATCCACACCTTTAATTACTACTTTAATAGGAGAAAAGTGGCTATTTTGCTCTGAATTGCTAACCATTATCTGCTTTACCATGATGTGGTATCCTATTAACTCTATCAATTTAAATCTTTTGCAAGTAAAAGGGCGTTCAGACATATGTTTAAAACTTGAGTTTATTAAAAAAGGAGTAGGACTTACTCTTTTAATCCTTTCTATTTCCTATGGAGTCAAGGCTATGTGTATAGTGGGAATTTTAGGCTCTTTGATAGCTTTGGTAATCAATACATATTATACAGGCAAATTGATTCAAGTTGGCTTTTTCAAACAAATGTACGATTTATTGCCTACACTTAGCTTGTCTCTATTGTTGTTTTTATCTACATACAGTCTTCAGTATGTAGTAAGTAATGCTTATGGTCAATTATTAATTGGTATTCCTTTAGGTGTACTGATTTATCTCGTACCATGCTACTATTTTAAATTCTCTGAACTTGATGAGATTTTTAAGTTATTACATATTCGTAAATGATAATGCTAAATATTTATGTTAATCAAATCACTTCTTACAACAGATAACCAGTTTAATTCGACGGAGGAACTTATTCAATGGATTCAGCAGCGCAATAGAGACGTGAAGGTTTCTGTAGAAGCTATTCCATTTAAAAATATGGAAGGATGGTATCAGGATGCTGAAGGCTCCTTGCGGCATAACTCCGGAAGGTTCTTTTCAATCCAGGGTATTAATGTTCAGACAGATTACGGGCAAGTGAACGAATGGGAACAACCCATTATTAATCAGCCTGAAGTGGGCTATTTGGGTATCCTTACCAAAGAGTTTAATGGAGTTCTTTACTTTTTGATGCAGGCAAAGATTGAGCCAGGTAATGTGAATTGTGTGCAGATATCACCCACTTTACAGGCTACCAAGAGCAACTACCGCCAGATTCATCAAGGTAAGAAACCTGCTTATCTTGATTTCTTTGTCAATGCTACTCCTGATGAAATTATTCTCGACCAATTGCAATCTGAACAAGGAGCACGCTTTTTGCGCAAGCGGAATCGAAACATTATTATCAAGGTAAATGAAGAGATAGACCTGAAGGATGATTTTCGTTGGATGACATTGGGGCAAATCAAACAGTTGGCATGTATCGACAATATGGTTAATATGGATACGCGTACAGTCTTGTCCGGTCTTAAACTGAGCGATTATCAGAACCCATTGGATAATAATGAAAATCTTTCTTCATTTGGCGCTAATATGTTACTTTCTTCAAGTACCAATCATTGCCTGATCTCTATGCGCGAACATTTGTCTTGGCTCTCTTCTTTGAAAGCAAAATACGACCTGTGGATATCAAATACTTCTATCAATAAAATGCCCGACTGGCAGATTACTGATAGTGAGATTATACGTTTTGACGAAAAGTTTTTTAAGATAATAGGTGTGAGGGTTACGATTGCCAATCGTGAAGTCACTTCTTGGTGCCAGCCTTTGGTCGCTCCCATGCAGCAAGGTCTCTGCGGTTATATTATCAAGAAAATTAATGGAATTTATCACTTTCTGGTTCAAGCTAAATTGGAGTGTGGAAACTTTGATGTGATTGAATTGGCTCCGACAGTACAGTGTCTAACTGGTAACTATGAGCAAGTTCTCCAACGTCCGCCTTTTGTCGATTATATTTTGAATTGCAGCCCCGGGCAAATCATATTTGACACGCTCCAGTCTGAAGAAGGAGGACGTTTTTATAAAGAACAAAATCGTAATATCATGGTAGAAGCAGATGCTTCATTCCCAATTGAACTTCCTGAACATTATACATGGATGACACTCAATCAGCTGTATTCTTTCTTGAAGTTCAATAACTTCCTGAATATTCAGGCACGTAGCTTGATAAGCGCAATCCGATATAATAAATAAAGTCAAAATGAATAAGATAGGAATCATATCGCCGTCAGAGATAGCGTTCCGACGTTTTCTACCGGCTTTGCAGAAGTCAACCGGCTTCCAATTTGTGGGCGTAGCTATTGCTTCCAAGCAGGAATGGTATGGCGAATGTTATACAGGAATCGCCGATGAAACTTGGCAGCGCATAAGGGAAGGTGAGTTGAAAAAGGCGCAGTCTTTCGTTGACAACTATGGCGGTGAAATATTCGAAAGTTACGAATCTTTGATTACCGATAGTAAGGCTGATTGTATTTATACCCCTCTTCCTCCCGCTCTTCACTACAGATGGGCTAAACTGGGACTTGAGTCTTCTAAGCATGTGTTTATAGAAAAACCTTCTACGCCATCCCTTTGTGATACTTCGAAACTGATTGACATTGCTCGTTTAAAAGGATTGGCCCTTCATGAAAACTATATGTTTGCTTATCACAACCAATTGCAGTTTATTTCTGATTATGTAAGTTCCGGTGAAATCGGAGATGTCCGTCTATACCGTATCTTTTTTGGCTTTCCCATGCGTCAGCTGAATGACTTCCGATATAATAAGGCATTAGGAGGTGGCGCTTTGCTTGATTGTGGTGGCTATACGTTGAAGTATGCTTCTATATTACTGGGTGATACTGCAAAGTTAGACTATGCAAAATCAAACTACACAGATCGGTTTAAGGTTGATTTATATGGTTCGGCGGCACTTTCTAACGATAAAGGCATAACTGTGCAAGTCGCCTTCGGTATGGATAACAACTATAAATGTGAGTTGGAAGTATGGGGCAGTAAAGGTTGTTTCTATACCAACCGGGTGCTTACAGCACCCGATGGTTTTGTGCCCGAAGCAATAATCCGTAAAGGGAACGAGGAGAAAAAAATAGTGTTGCCTGCCGATGATACGTTCAGCAAGTCCATTCAGGTTTTTAAAGAATGTATTATTTCCAATCAGAAGAGAGAAGAAGAATATCAGACCATTCTCCGTCAAGCCACTTTAGTAGATGAATTTATAACAAAAAGCATATGAGTTTAAAAAATATTTATGTAACCATGCCCACACTTGCTCCGCTAGAGGAAGTCAATGAGTTAATGAAAGGAATTTGGGAAAGCGGCATTATGACACACAACGGTCCGTTGGTTCAGCGATTCGAGAAAGAAGTGAGAGAACACTTGGGAGTACCCAATGTGGTCTCTTGCGTGAATGGTACCTTTGCCCTCCAGATGGCCATCCGCGCCCTGAAACTCAAAGGCGAAATCATCACTACCCCCTTCACCTTTATCGCCACCAGCAACTCCATTCTTTGGGAAGGTTGTACCCCTGTGTTTGCCGATATTGATCCCGAAACCTTCAACATCGACCCCAAGAAGATTGAAGAAAAGATTACCTATCATACCGTGGCTATCATGCCCGTACATGTATTTGGCAACGCTTGCGATATTGAAGCCATCGATGCCATAGCCCGCAGGCGCGATCTGAAGGTCATCTACGATGCCGCCCATGCGGTTGGCGTGAATTACAAAGGCAAGTCCATCTTTAAGTATGGTGACATCTCTTGCACCAGTTTCCACGCCACCAAGATGCTGAACACCACCGAAGGCGGTGCCTGCTTTACTCTCAATGAGGAACTGGATGCCAAATTGCGTCGCATCCGATTCTTTGGTTTCAAAAATCATGCCGATATTGTGGAGGACGGCACCAATGCCAAAATGACCGAGGTGCATGCAGCCGTTGGTTTAGCCAACCTCAACTATTTGGACAAGGCTTTGGCTGACCGTAAGAAGAAATATATGTTCTATAAGGATGAGCTTTCTAAGATTTCATCTCTCTCGTTCCAGAAAATAACAGAGGATTGCAATTACAGCTACTTCCCCGTGTTGTTCAAGGATGAGGCTGGCCTTTTGAAGGTGATGGCTGCGCTCAACGCCGGGCACATCTATCCCCGCCGCTATTTCTATCCTTCCATTAATACGTTCAACCGCTTGTTTCCCTATGTGAGCATGCCGATTTCGGAAGATATCGCAAGCAGAATACTTTGTCTGCCGTTGTATTATACGCTGAATGAGGAGGATATGATAAGAATAATTAGTATAATTAAGAACTCCATAAAATGAAAAATCTACTGATTATTGGCGCTCGCGGTTATGGTCGTGAGATATACAATTTTGCCATTGACTCTAAGGGTTATGGAACTGAATTCACTGTTAAGGGATACTTGGATGATAAGGTTTCTGCATTAGACGGTTTTGAAAATTACCCACCAATTATTGGGCCGGTAGAAAGTTACGAAGTTCAACCTGATGATGTTTTTATTTGCGCCCTTGGAGAAGTAAAGTACAAAATTAAATATTGCCAGATGATTTTGAATAAGGGCGGTGAGTTTATCAACCTTATCAGTAATCGGGCTTATATAGGTATGAATGTCAAAATGGGTAATGGATGCATAGTATGTCCTGATGCTCGTATTCATTGTGATATTACAATTGGTAATTTTGTGACAATACAGCCAATGGCCATTATTGGTCATGACGTAAAGATAGGTGATTGGTCGCATATTAATGCTTTGGCTGATTGCGGCGGAGCTTCTGTCTTAGGAGAAGGTGTTACGCTTCATACTACTAGCTTTATTTGCCCTAAATCTGTAATTGGAGAATATGCAACAGTGGGTGCCGGAAGTGTTGTTTTACGAAGAGTAAAAGCAGGCGATACAGTGTTTGGTGTACCTGCAAAACCTATATTAGTTCCAAAAATAAAAAAATAGTTCATTATGGATATTATAAAAAAAATAGATGCTTTTGAAATCCAACAGTATCAGCAAAACAGATACCCTTGTCTATTTATTGACTATGTAGAAGAGGCCGTTCCTGGAAAGTCGGCCAAAGGATATAAGAATTGGTCATACAATGAATGGTTCTTTCCAAATCATTTTCCTGACGAGCCAAACGTACCCGGCTTCATTCAGATTGAGAGCCTGACACAGATGTTTTTAATGACCTTTTTGACAATTCCGGAAAATAAGGGTAAGAAAACGAGCTTTGTTCAGGTGAACAACGCTCATTTTAAAAAGAAAATAATTCCCGGTATGAAGATGGAAATAATTTCTACGTGCAAGATGTGCAGAAGAGGTATTGCCATGGGATCGTCTAAAGGATATATTGATGGCGAACTGGCTTGTGAAGCTGATTTTGTAGTTGCAATACCCGATATATTAAATAAATATAAACCGATGAGTAAATAGTATTCTTAATTTATCCTACAGTTATTCCATTACATAATTTCGGGTTTATATATACTTTAAACTTATGTGCATGATTATAAACCTTAAATAGTGTAATAATGGGAGCTTTGGTTGCCTTCGAGAAGAGGGATACGCAAAGAGCTGGTTATATGGATGGAGAGATTGCTATTAAAGCAGATATGATGATTTCAATTACGAGCATATTCAAAAATTTCTTTTCATCAAAATAGAATGGATTCATTTAGCCGTATTTTAAAATAAGCTTTTTACTTATTAAACTATGATTCGATTAGCAGATTATGTAATTGAGCGCTTAGTAGCAGAAGGTGTGAAGCATCTCCCTCTCATCACAGGTAGGGGAATTTTGTATCTTTCTGATGCAATCGCAAAAAATAAAGATATAAAGCCTATACCTGTTCTTCACGAACAGGCAGGTGCTTATGCCGCTGTAGCTTATGCGCAATATAATGACCATTTGGGTGCTTGTTTGGTTTCTACAGGCTGTGCTTCTACTAATGTGACCACTGCCGTGCTGAATGCATGGCAGGATGGCGTACCCTGTTTTTTCCTTTCTGGACAAAACAAACTGAAAGAAACGGTAGGATATACAGGAATGAATATTCGAACATATGGGTCGCAAGAAGCAAATATCCTCCCTATTATATCGCCTATTACGAAGTATAGTGTGATGATTATGGATCCGTCACAAATAGGTGTAGAGATGGATAAAGCTATTTATTATGCCACTCATGGCGTGAAAGGTCCAGTTTGGATGGATATTCCAGTAGATGTGCAGAATATGCGTGTAGAGCCTGACAAATTAGAAAGATGGACTGCTTCAGAAGAAATGCTGACTGTTTCAGAAGCTGATATGCAATATGTGATAAAAAGCTTGTCTGCTTCTAAGCGTCCGATTATACTTTTGGGTAGTGGCGTACGTTCTGCAGGTGCAGTTGAACTCTTTCGGGAGTTTATGACTCGTTTTACAATACCTGTTGTATTTGCTACTTCTGCCGTAGATACTTATGGCACCGGATACCCTCATTCGATAGGTGCTGTTTCTGCTGTAGGTGGAACTCGGGCGGGTAACATGGCAATACAAAATGCAGATTTAATCCTTTGTATAGGTAACCGTCTCTCTCCCCTGACTACAGGCTCTCAGTATGAAAAATTTGGTAGAAATGCCAAATTGATTGTAGTGGATATCAATAAGGATGAGCATGAAAAGCGTACCGTTCGTATTGATAAGTTGATTTTGGCTGATGCCGGTGATTTTATCAAGCAACTTGGTAATGGAGCACCGCTTCCTGATGTACCTCAAGAATGGATTGATAAATGTGACCATTGGAAACAAGCATTCCTTAAATGCGAAGATAAATATAAAGAATCTGAACGGGCAGATATCTATAATATAGCCGATACGCTTTCAAGAGTAGCAGGGGATGATGCTGTGATATTATCCGATGCCGGTATTGAAGAATTGATTGTGCCTACCACATTCAATTTCTTTGGCAATCAGCGTTGTCTGCATCCTGCCTCTCAGGGATGTATGGGGGTCGCACTTCCAGCAGCTATGGGAGCCTATTATGCCTGTGGGCATCCCGTGACCGCCGTGATTGGTGATGGCTCGGTTATGATGAACATACAGGAGTTGCAGACTATTGCATTTAATAAAATGCCCATCCGCATTGTGATTGTCAACAATGGCTTTTACAATGTAATCCGCAAACGTCAAATAGAACTGTTCCGCAACCGAACGATTGGTACATGGACCGAAGATGGAGTGGGATGTCCCGACTTCTCCAAATTAGCCACTTGCTTTGGACTGAGATACATGCGTGTCGAGGGAAGTAAAGACTTGGAAGAGAAACTTATAAAACTTGAGCAAATTAATGAGCCGATTATTTGTGAAGTGATGGCTGTTGATAATCAAGAATACTTCAGAACTTCTGGTACTTTTAACGCTCAGCGCCGTTTTGTTATGCGTCCGATTGAAGACCTATATCCTTGGATGGATCGTGATACCTTTGTAAATGAAATGGTTATTGACCCGATAGATTTATAAGATTATGGCAAAAATTACTCTTTTATCTGGTAGAGAGTTGACCGATTATGGCAAGCCCTACTTTGTGGCAGAAGTAAACTCAAGCCACAATGGCAATGTAGAAGTAGCAAAACAGATGATTGACGCTGCCGTAGAGGCTGGATGCGATTGTGTAAAGTTCCAGTCATGGTCAACCGAGTCATTGTATTCCGCCACCTACTACAAAGCCAATCCCATCTCTAAGCGCATGGTGACAAAGTTTTCTTTGACTGCAGAACAGCTCAAAAATATGGCTTTATACTGCAATAGTAAAGGCATAGATTTTTCATCTACCCCTTACTCGTGTGCTGAAGTGGACTTTCTGATTGAAGAATGCCACGCTCCATTTGTGAAGATAGCATCGATGGATTTGAACAACTTGAAATATCTTCGATATATTGGAAAGAAGAATGTTCCCATTGTCTTGTCTACAGGTATGAGTACGATGGAAGAAATCCGTCGGGCAGTCAAGACTATTGAAGAAACAGGTAATCGTAGTATCTGTCTGCTTCACTGCATATCGATTTATCCTCCAAAAACAGAAACGATTTATTTAAATAATATTTTAGGGCTGCGTGAAGAATTTACAAACTATCCCATTGGCTTTTCCGACCATTCGAAAGGTGTCGAGATGGCTGTAGCATCTACAGCTTTGGGTGCTGCATTGATTGAGAAACATCTTACTTTGGATAGCAAGAAGATTGGCATGGACAATCAGATGGCCACCGAACCCGAGGAAATGAAAAAGATGGTAAATTGCTGCATCAATACGTTTACTGCCATGGGACATAAAGAACGTGTTGTCCTTCAAGATGAGCAGGAGATGATGGAAAAGATGCGTCGCAGTGTGATCCTCACTTCTGATTTGAAAGCTGGCCATGTTCTGACGATAAATGATTTGGATGCCAAGCGTCCTGGCACAGGTATCCCAGCTGATCAGATTGATTCTTTGGTAGGTAAAACATTGGTTCGTGACGTGGAAGGCGATACATTACTGAGTGTGGAAGATTATAAATAGTACAACAAACAATTATTAAATTATTAAATTATGACGAATTTAGAAAAACTGACTAGCGTATTCGCTGAAACATTTGGTATTAAAGCGGAAGAGGTAAATGGCCTTGAATATCAGGGTGTCGAACAGTGGGATTCTGTTGGACACATGACATTGGTAGCGGCTATTGAAGATACTTTTGATATTGCATTGGACACTGATGATATCATCGATATGAGTTCATTTGAAAAAGCTCAGGAACTGCTGCAGAAGTATAATATCACCTTCTAATAATGGATTTATTTCAATTTAAGATTGGTAATTCAAGCATATTGGTTTACAGGAGTATATTTACTCCTGTAAAATCCAATATGTACACTATATTGGGACATGAGGAAGCTTTTGTCTTTGACCCTAATGTTGATGAATCTCTTATTCAATTATTCAAAAAACAGGGAGTTTGTAAGATATATCTCTTTCTGACTCACGAGCACTATGACCATACGAGTGGTGTGAATTGGCTAAGGAAGCAATTTGATTGCGAGTTATTCTGTCAAAGTGAGTGCTCGAAATCTATAGCCATACAAAGAAATAACAATCCCGCTTTGATAGCGCTTGTTTTGGCAGAAGAAGATAGAAAGGATAACGGAACTCGCTATCGGGATTTCAAGTCTAATTTTAAGCCCTATACATGTTATTCAGATTATAAATTTGATACGGATGCGCTATATTCGTTTGGCGACATTCAAATTCAAGCACATTCTTCGCCTGGTCACAGTCCAGGAAGCTGTTGCTATACGATCAATAGCAGAATTGTATTGACAGGAGATTCTCTGTTGCAGGACATTCCTGTCATTACCCGATTTACTGAGAGCAACAAAACTGATTATGATTGTTTAACGTTGCCTTTCTTACAATCATTGCCGAAGGATTCCATCATATTACCTGGCCATGGAAATCCTTTTATTCTTGCAGAAACAAAGAATATCTAATTATGTTTGATTTAGATAGTTATTATAATCATACAGTTGTTATCACTGATGCAGGTGAAACGATGCAGTATGGACAATTAAAGGAAGAAGTAGATAAACTTACTCCCTTCTTACATCCGCATAAGTTGGCTTTTTGCCTTTGCCGGAATCAAATAGGCTGTCTTATGGGGTATATCACCTTTATGAATGCGGGAGTACCCGTTGTCCTTTTAGACGGTCAGAAAAATGAAGAGGTTGTCGAATCTCTACTTACAATTTATAAGCCTGCTTATTTGTGGGTTTCGGAGGATAGAACTGAACTTATCAAAGACCATAAAGTGTTATATTCAACACATGGTTTTTCATTGGTAGCCTATAATGAGCAAGCTGGCAAAATCCATCCCGGCATAGCTCTTCTTCTTACCACTTCAGGCAGTACCGGCTCTCCGAAGTTAGTAAAACTAACCCGTGAGAACTTGCTGAGCAATGCCGAATCGATCGCTGGATATCTCAGCATCACCTCAGACGAGCGTCCTGTCACTTCTCTCCCCATGCATTACAGCTATGGCTTGAGTGTTATTAATAGCCATTTAATCAAAGGAGCAACCATCTTAATGACAGATAAAGCAGTTATTCAGAAGGAATTTTGGAACTTTGCTGAAGAGCAGCATGCTACTTCTATTGCAGGTGTTCCTTATACTTATGAAATGCTGCGCCGTCTGCGCATTTTCCGTATGGATCTTCCCGACTTGAAGACCATGACGCAAGCTGGTGGAAAACTTAACGCTAAGATAGCTGAAGAGTATATTCGCAACGCGAAAGAGACAGGTCGTCGCTTCTTTGTGATGTATGGGCAGACAGAAGCAACAGCCCGGATGAGTTATTTGCCACAAGAACATGCTCTCGAAAAATATGCTAGTATTGGTGTGGCTATTCCTGGCGGCAGTTTTTCATTAATTGATGTCAACGGCAACGAAATTACGGAACCTGAAGTTGATGGTGAATTGGTTTACAAGGGAGCTAATGTGTCCATGGGTTATGCAGAATGTATTGCAGATTTAGCAGTCGGTGATGAAAATCACGGCGAACTTCATACGGGTGATATAGCTCGTCGAGACGCTGATGGTTACTATTATATCACGGGGCGCATGAACCGCTTCGTGAAGGTATGGGGAAACCGGTGTAACCTCGATGCAATAGAACAATTGGTAAAATTAATTATTGTCAATTGCGCTTGTGTAGGCGTAGATGATCTTATTACTATCTTCGTTACAGAAGAAGGATTGGATTCACAGATAAAGACTATGCTTTCTGATAAGATGGGACTCAACAACCGTGCTTTCGCCGTGAAAGTCATTTCTGAAATCCCCAAAAACGCATCAGGTAAGATTCAATATGCTGAACTTCAAAAATTATTAGACTAAGATATGGATATAAACGAAATATTGTCTATCGAGCCTTATTCGCTCTCTCGTGAAGAGAAGCGGGCATTGCTCAATGAACGATTGCGTGAACTGACGCGTTTCCATTATGAGAAATGTGAGGCTTATCGACACATCATCGACGCTTATGGAGTCGATGTCCACCATCTTCCTTTTTATGAAGAACTCCCATTCCTACCAGTACGCATTTTCAAGGAATTTGAGATGCGTAGCTGCAAAAAGGAAGAAGTAGTGAAGACCATGACCTCATCGGGAACAACCGGACAACAGGTGTCTCGTATTTTTTTGGATCGTGAAACTTCGTCGTTGCAAACCAAGTGTTTAGCTAAAATCGTCTCAACTTTTCTTGGAACCAAACGTGTGCCGATGTTGATACTCGACTCCAGTGCAGTAGTCAAGAATCGCAATATGTTCTCTGCTCGCGGTGCTGGTATCCTAGGTTTTTCTATGTTTGGCAGCAAGCGATGCTATGCGCTGAACGAAGAGATGGAACTCGACATCGAAAGCATGAGGGCTTTCCTTGAAACTTATCAAGGTGAAACTATCTTTATGTTTGGGTTCACCTTCATGATTTGGCAACATTTTTATAAAAAATTGTTGGAGAGTGGCTACAAGCCCGATTTAAGTAAAGGGGTGCTGATTCATGGCGGTGGTTGGAAAAAACTGGTAACAGAGGCAATATCTCCAGCAGAATATAAAAAGGCATTGAATGATGTGTGTGGCATTTTTCCTGAAAATGTTCATGATTATTACGGAATGGTGGAGCAGACGGGAACTATATATATGGAATGTAAATGTGGGCATCTGCACGCTTCCTGTTTCAGTGATGTGCTGATTCGCCGACCTGAGGATTTTTCGCTGGCTGATAGAGGTGAGAAAGGATTGATTGAGGTTGTATCTATACTTCCCCAAAGCTATCCTGGACATATACTTCTTACAGAAGACGAAGGTATGATATTGGGTGAGGATGATTGTCCATGTGGTTTGAAAGGTAAATATTTTAAGATTGAAGGTAGGATAAAGAATGCGGAAATCCGCGGATGTAGTGATACGTATGCAGCAAAGTACTAATTATAATCTGTTATATCCCAGTGATGTAGATTGGGATGCATTTGTAAAACAGAAAGCAGACAAACCGTTTTCAGACGGCGTAGTTGAATATCTTAATGCTCTTTCAGCCTCTTTGTTGAAAGATTATAATAGTCGTTTATATCCTGATGTTGTAACTTTCGCTTTCTTTTGTCGCAAGGCAAATTTATTGAAACTGAAAGAACAGTTTATGGATAATAGCGTATGTTTGGGGCGAGGAATTCTGTTTCACATTGCTCCGGGTAATGTACCTGTAAATTTTGGCTATACATTTGTGGTCGGTCTGTTGGCTGGTAACAATAATGTGGTGCGAGTCTCATCAAAGAACTTTCCCCAAGTGGACATCATCATCCGGCATATTAAGGAGTTGGCTGTTAATGAAAGATATATAGAAGTTGCCAAACGGTTGGTATTGGTTAAGTATGACCGTACAAGTGATGCATCTGCATTTTTCTCATCATTTGCTGACGTAAGGGTTATATGGGGAGGTGATGCTACAATTGCTTCTATTCGTAAAAATGAGCTTCCTCCACGGTCATTTGATGTTTGTTTTGCTGACCGCTATTCCATTGCAGCTATTCATCCTGATGCAATTTTGGCAGCAAGTGACTCAGATATAAAAAAACTGGCAGAAGATTTCTATAATGATACTTATTTGTTCGATCAGAATGCTTGTAGTGCTCCACATCTCATTTTTTGGCAGAAGAATGTACAATTAGCCGAGGCTAAAGGTCGTTTTTGGTCTACTTTACATGAATTAGTTAAGAAGAAATATAAACTTCAAGCTGTCTTGTCTGTAGACAAGCTCATGGCGTTCTGCCGTCAGGCTGTTTGCATGGATGTGGAAAAGAACGCAATGCCTGATAACTACATTGTGCGTGCACAGCTCAAAGAATTGCCCAAAAATATAGATGCTTTTCGTTGTGCCGGTGGATATTTCTCGGAATATGATATAGATTCCCTTGATGAGATTTCCTTAATTATATCTAGAAGGTATCAGACACTTGCTTATTATGGTTTCGATCAGAATGAATTGACAGACTTTGTAGAGAGGAATAGTCTTTCTGGATTAGATAGAATTGTTCCGGTAGGCAAAACTACAGAATTTTCATTGAATTGGGATGGGAATAATCTGCTGAAGTTGTTTAGTAGAAATATAACAATCATTTAGTGTTACTAACATAATTGAATCTTCTGATTCCTTTTGTGCTCTTATAATTGCGCTGCTATATATTTCTCCTTCTTGTAAAAAACTTTACCTACGGTATTTCGTGTAATGATTTGCAATTATTAAAATGGAAAGACCTTTAGTTTCAATACAATGCCTGGTTTACAATCATGGGGCATATTTGAAAAAATGTTTGGATGGAATCGTAATGCAAAAAACGACTTTCAAGTTTGAAGTTATAATACATGACGATGCATCAGCAGACAATTCTGTATCTATAATAGAAGAATATGTCCAAAGATATCCTGATATAATAAAGGTAATACTTGAGAAAGAAAATCGTTATTCAAAATGTGATGGATCCTTGCATAAAATGATGCATGAAGCCTCTTTAGGAAAATACATTGCGTTGTGTGAAGGTGATGATTATTGGATTGATCCGCTTAAATTGCAAAAGCAGATTGATTTTCTTGAAGAACATGATGAATGTACATTTTCATGTCATTGTTATAATGTATATAGAGAAGATAATCAAAAGTTATATTCTGTACAGAAAGAATATTTCCGTTTGCATCCCGACGCTACACATTTTTTCTTTGATAGGAGATATCTTTTTTTAAAAGATTTTGTTGCGCAAACTCTTACTTGTGTTTATCGAAAGGATTCATTGGAAATTTCAGTTTGTGAAAAATTTAAATATTATAGGGATACTCATTTGTTTTATTTTTTGCTGAATAAAGGAATCGGAGTTTGTCATTCATTTATAGGAGGGGTGTATAGGGTAAACCCATATAGTATTTATGGATCAAAAGATTGTAAGGAACGAATAAAAATAGGATATAATGTCTATTATGAATTTTATAGCATTGCTAAAGATCCGATATTAAAAAAAGTACTAGAGCATCAATGCTATGGCCTTATTTTATCCCATCAGTGCTCTGTATTACATTGGGATTTTTGGGTTATGAAGATTTGGTTAAAACTACCTTTATTCGTTTTAAATAGAATATGTATTAAAATAAAGTTCCTATGTTTAAAATCGGAAGTGACGGATAACAAAAGATAGCACTAAAAAAGCTATACCATTATAGTTAACTTTGTGTATAACGAAAACAATATTAACTCATAACGATATAGCTTATGAAATGTGTACAAAGTAACAAATTAGATTTTAGAGGACAAAATATTTATGTAGGAATTGATGTCCATCTGAAGAGTTGGTCGGTTGCAATTTTATCAGAGCACAGTGTTCTGAAACGATTCAGCCAAAGTCCCGAACCGGAAGCATTGCACAATTATCTTGTGAGCAATTATCCGGGTGCCAATTACTTCTCTGTTTATGAAGCCGGTTTCTGCGGCTTTTGGATACACGAGAAACTGACGGATTTAGGGATAACCAACATCGTGGTCAATCCTGCCGATGTACCGACCATGAGCAAGGAAAAACTTCGTAAGACGGATGCCGTTGACTGTAACAAGCTGGCTCGTGAATTACGTTCCGGTTCTCTGGAAGGGATATACGTTTCCAAGGCGGATGTCCTCGAAATGCGCTCTTTGATAAGGATGAGAAACCTGATAGTAAAAGACAGCACCCGTGCGAAGAACCGTATCAAGTCATTGCTTCGTTTTCATGGAGTGGAGATACCCCAAGAGTTTATCCGATGTTCGATAGGCTGTTGGTCAAAACGTTTCCTGACCTGGCTGCATTCTCTTGAACTCTCGACGGAGTATGGCAAGAAAACTTTGGAATTGCACCTGGAACAGTTCGTGCGTCTGCGTAAGATGCTTCTTCAGGAAACACGAGCCATCCGTGAAATATCACGTAAGGCACCTTTTGAGAAGCCGATACGTCTTCTGACTTCAGTTCCCGGAATAGGCGTTACTACAGCCGCTACCCTGATGGTTGAACTTGATGATATTGTGCGTTTCAAGAATGCAGACCATCTGGCCTCTTTCATCGGTCTGGTACCCATGTGTCATTCGAGCGGTGAGAGTAACGGCACAGGAGACATAACAGTACGCCGCCATTTCATGCTCCGATGCCTTCTGGTGGAAGCTGCATGGATTGCAATCCGTAAGGATCCGGCAATGACCGTAGCCTATACGGAATACCGCAAGCGAATGAATCCCCAGAAGTCAATCATAAAGATTGCCAGACGGCTCGTAAACAGAATATATTATGTACTCAAACATGAAAAGGAATATGTACCGTGTGTTGTCAAATAATACAGAATCCTATAAGGTAAAACAGCTTTCTTTTGAGGGAAATGCTACCATAATCATGCGGCTTTAGAGTCCGCTCAAAAAAGTTTGTAACCCTCATTAATGGTTTGACTGATAAAGGAACTTGCAGCCCCTTATGCGGTGTCTGCTGTGGAAAGTTTGTTTTACCATAGGATTATGGCTCAGGTTTTCTTAGCCATATCAGACGATATCAGTAATACAAAAAGAGAGGCGTGTTACCGCCTCCCCAAATAGCATTACTGCGTACCGTCAGGATGTTTATTGCCGGTAGGTCGCTCCTGAAGCAGAGCCTACTTCCCCTTAACATCCTGATACAAAGATATGAAACTAAAGTTAATTATTAATGAATTATCCAACTTTGTTTGGATTTTAAATGGAAAGAATTATGGAACAAAATATATTACTTTCAATACAATGTCTTGTATATAATCATGAATCATATTTGAGACAATGTTTGGATGGATTTATAATGCAGAAAACGAACTTTAACTATGAAGTAGTTGTGCATGATGATGCATCTACTGATAATTCAGCTTCAATTATCCGTGAATATGCAAGAAGGTATCCTAAGCTGATAAAGCCTATTTATGAATCTGAAAATTTATATTCGAGAGTTGGAAATAAGATATCTTTTATAATAAATGAAAAATGTAGTGGTAAATATATCGCATTATGTGAAGGTGATGATTATTGGACTGACCCTTTGAAACTACAGAAACAAGTCGATTTTCTTGAAGCTAATTTGGGATATTCAATGTGTTTTCATAATGCAATTGAACATTATGAATTTGGTGAAAAGCCTGATCGAATTTTTTCTAATGTTAGAAATGATGATTATACAGGTTTAGATATATATAAAAGATGGATAGTTCCAACAGCTTCTGTGGTATTAAGAAGAAGTGTTTTTCTAAGTTCTATTTATAAACAAGCAATTTCTAACGAAAAATTTATTTATGGGGATATCTTGCTGTTTTTAAGTTGTGCTAATGTGGGCATGTTAAGAGGAATGAGTGATGTAATGAGTGTATATAGAAGACATCAAGATAGTTTTACTTTTAAAGATAGGTATAATATTAGTTTAAAGTTAAGAATCCATGATTTATATATTTATAAGACCTTTGGTTGTGCTTATAAAAAGGCATCAAAAAAAATATATGCGAGAAATTGTATAAATGCATGTTTTTTGTATTCATTGTTGCATCCGGAAATTAAAACTCGTTATGATTTATTGTTTGAAGTATTAAGAATAACACCTGTAAACGCCTTTTTGTACTTTTCTAAGGCATTGATGAGATATATTAAGAAACGAACTTCTTTGGGGTAATTGAAGAAAAGCTTAGTGCCTATGTTTATATGTTGTGGCATTTTATAGGTAACAAAATAATTAATACAAGTTCTTCTTATGGAAATATATATTGTTGTTTATTCCTTGGTGTTCGTTATGATGTTTTTTGATTGTGATAGAATATCTAGGAGGACGAAGAAACTTATATTAGTTTACATATCATTTATATTAGTAGCTTTTAATGGATTAAGATGGGAAACTGGGACTGATTGGAGTCAGTACTATAATATATTTCAATTTTCAGATTGGAATAATATATTTTCATTTACTAGATATTCTAACGGAGATAGTCAAGTTGAGTTTGGTTTTGTGTTTGTGAATACATTGCTAAAATCATTAGGTCTTGGTTCATACACTTTTTATCTGACAATAACTAATGCTATTAGGTTCTGGATTATTTCATATTTAGTTCTAAAGTATTGTAAATATCCAATCGTTGCATTTTGTGTATATGTTTCATTGAACTATTTTTTTCCAACAAGGAACCCATTCGCCATTATTATTTGCTTTTCAGCTATCCCTTTTATCTTAGAGCGTAGGTTAGTACCTTTTGCACTTGTTACATTTATCGCTAGTACAATACATCTTTCGGCTGTTGTTTTCTTTGGAGTTTATTTTTTATATAATATAAGGCTTAAGACTCCATATCTTTTTCTTTTGTATTTTCTGTCTGTGAGCATCTCTATGCTTATCTCGAAACTGATGGGCGATTTGATTCCTTTGTTTGCATTATTGGGCAACACAGCAGAAAATATGTCGGAAACTTATACACAAATAGGGCTTGATGATCAATGGGCTACTATGCGTAGCATTCCAACTCATGTATTGGCTTTGTTTTGGGTATCTGTGTTTTCTTTAGGAGTGTCCAGGCTAAAGGGTGAAGAGAAAAACAGATATCAATTTTTCTTATTGTGCTATGTGCTTTCTTTGTGCATGTACAATTTGTTCAGTGCCACCTTGCCACATTTGGGGCGGTTTGCACTTTTTATTGATTATTCCTTTTTGTTGATGCCGCTGTTTATAGAACGTTTCAGGAAATTTCGGGTTGTGATAATCTTTTTTCTGATCGCATTCTTCTATTATAGACTAAATAGTATGATTTTTGTTGGTAAGTGGCCGGAGGCTTTTATCCCTTATAAAACAATGTTTGATTGATTATGAAAAAAATAGCTATTATTGCTTTTTATCACTCTGAGGCTTCGTTATGTTTAGCCAAATATCTTGCGAAAAAAAACATCTGTGTTGACTTTTATTATATAACAGATTTAATATATGATAAAGGATATGTTTCAGGGTTTGAATATTTTAAAGCTAAAAAGAGACTTGGCATTCAAAAATTGGAGGCTGATGTGATACCGGAGATTTATAATGATTCGATAGAATTAAACGTACAATATTTTTTACTCCGCATTCTTTCTTATTCTCCCAAATTGTTGTTGCTCAATAAGCTGATATTTAAACTAACTTTAAAGCAGATAAAACAGCAGCATTATGATGCAATTAATGTAATAGGACAGCATCCTTGGGTGGCTATTATTCATGATGCATTGAAACAGGAAAACCTGATACATACATTTCATGAAGTGGGTTCTCATCAGACAGGAGAAAAGACAACTCCATTATTGGATAAGGTTATATCAGATGCTTCAAAAGTGATTTTGCCTTCAAAGGCCACATATAATTGTTTTAAACAGATTCCTAATTCAAGCAAGGCAATTATGACAATGATCCCAATTGGAAAATTGGAAACTTTACTTCTTTATGAAAAAGACATCATTTTGCCTGTTAGTGTCAATCTTTCAAAGCCAACATTTTTATTTTATGGCTATATTAAACCATATAAGGGATTGGATTTGCTGGTAGAGGCATATAAACACTTGGCAGGGAAGTGTGAAAATTTCAATTTGATAATAGCTGGAGGAGGATATGATGAAAATATCCGGTTTTTTAAGGCGAAGAGAAATTGTGCCGTAATCAATCGTTTTTTGACCAATGAAGAAATGATGAAACTGAATCGTTTGTCTACTGCAATTCTACTTCCCTATAGATCGGCTTCTCAAAGTGGTATTGTACTGACTTCCTTTATGTATGGAAAACCTATTGTAGCAACTAAGGTTGGAGCTTTAGTTGAAACTGTTTGTGATGAAATTAATGGATTATTAGTTGAACCCGGCGATGCTGAAGGTTTTGCTTTGGCTATGCTTAGATTGGTTGAAGATACTGCTTTGCTTAAAAAGTTACAGAGAGGTGCGTTTCATTTTGGAATCGATGATCAGTTTGATTGGAATAAAATAGCGGAGAAAACAATAGAGTTTTATTTTAAATAGGACTCTATAAAAACTACATAAAATAAGGTTTTTATTATACTAAAATAGTATGGAATTGAATATTGTTTATATTGGCAGGTTATCATTCCCATTAGGTCAGGCTACTACTAAAAGAAGACGCTATATGGTGGATTATATGAATGATGAAAATATAGAATGTCATATCCTTTCTACTCGCTATAAAAAAAATAAGCAGCTGAATAATCCATCTGAGGGAAAGTATGGAAAGGCTGATTTTTATGACTTGTCTGGCTTATTTAAAAAAGGACGCATTTTTCGTTATTATAAAGAAGGAAAGCGAAAAATCAGACAATGGTATGATTCTTCAAAGAAAAATATCATGATATTTCCTACCATACTGAATGTGGAAGATTATATCTTTTTTCGATATGCTTATAATCTAGGTTATAAAATCGTGTTTGATCAGGTGGAAACAAGTTATATAGCTGATGGGACCAATGAGTCTTTTAAAAGGAAATGTTATATTTTTTTTTGTGAATGGATATCTGATTATGCCTATAAAAAGGCTGCAGGTTCTTTTGTCATTTCTCAAGCTTTGAAATCACAGAATAAGGAAAAATATCCGAAGATGCCATTGTGTTTGCTTCCCAATTCTACACCGGTGCTTTGCGAAGTTGAGAAAACGATGATAGGAAGTCCTGTTAGAATATTATATTCGGGCACTTACGCATTAAAAGATGGAATTTCTTTTTTATTAGAGGGTGTAGAAAAGGCTGTGAATGCCGGATGTGTGTGTGAATTAATTCTGGTAGGGAAAGGACGTGCCAGTGATATGACTTTTCTTGATAAAGTAAAAGATGCTCCATGGATAAAGTACTTGGGCTTTATTTCTGAAGATGAATTGGTTGCAAAGATGAGGGATTGTGATATTCTGGCAATGACTAGGACTAACTCTAAATTTGCAAACTATGGATTCCCTTTTAAACTATCAGAATATCTTGCGACGGGAAATGTTGTTATGGCCACGAAAGTTGGAGATGTCCCTTTATATTTAAATGATAATAACTCGCTACTTATACCACCTGAAAATTCGGATGCAATTGCCAAAGCTATATTGTATGTGGCTCAGAATCCCTTGGAATCTCTTCGTTTGGGGCATAATGGCTTAAATACGATGAAGGAAAAATTCAGTATAAAGAATGTGGGTGATACTTTTATCTCGTTTCTTAGTAAGATATAAGAATTTTATATTGAGGGATTGTAAGCAACCAAAAATAGGCGATTGGATTGAATGTTCTATCTTCGCAGTGAACAAAATTTTATAATTATGTATAGCAATGAAGATCTTGAAAGGCTTTACTTTCGGTATCAGACGGAGGCTTTGCCTCATGGAGGATCTCTTCAATCGTATGTCAAAGGTTTAAGTATGATTGAGCTGTAAGAAATGATTAAAACCAAAAGGGATGTTAGCGTCCAAAAATGACGTATAGGATAACCGATATAAAAGTTAGATCTTTGCTTCCGTTAAATCAAAAGCCAAGTTTATGTATAGTTACAATGATTTTGAGCGTCTATTTTTGCGCTATAAATTGGAAGGTATCCCTGCGGGTGTTTTTATTGAGAAATTTTGTATGTCCAACCAAGTTCCTTATAATCTATTTTCCAAATGGTACAAGGATACCCGGAAGAAGATAGTTCCTGTTCAGGTTTTGGGTGCTCCCTCCACGGAAGCAGAAATGGCGGAAAGGCCTTCGCCAATCCCGGAACAAAAGCCAGAATCGAATACTTGGCTTTCTTCGCCTACCGAACTTCGAATCCTGGTGGATATCCGCATGAGCAATGGTGTTCATATCAGTCAGAAAAATTTAAGCTACGAAGGTTTGAAAAGCTTGGTGGAGAAACTGGAGGTCTTATGTTGAATATTACAGGACTAAACCGTTTTTTCTTTGTTCGTGATTTTCATGATATGCGCTGTAAATATGATAAGGTCTTATCCATTATCCATCAACAGTTGAACCGTGAGCCGGAGGATGGTGATGTCTTTATCGTGATGTCTAAAGATTTACGTCTGGCTCGTTTGTTCAGCTATGACCGACGGTCTTACAGTATGTTTGAGAAACGTTTCAGATCTGGATACAAGTTTATGCAGGTAACCTATAATGGTGCTGAAAGTATTTTGCCGTACTATGAGTGCCGACAATAGGGTTTGTGCCGAACGTTTTATTCGTCCATTGGCTGTTGAACGTAAGAACTCGTTATTCTTCGGAAGTGACAAGATGGCCAGCGTCTCAGCGGTATATCATACCATCATCTTCACTTGCAGGATGCAGGGTGTGTCTGTGCTTGATTATTTCAAGAGATTTTTCAGCGAAATTGTTAAAGGACGTAGGTATTATGAATATTTGTTACCCTTGACAATCGGACTGGAGCAATAACAAATATTAAAAATCAGTATCTTTTTTGACGTTATTTATTGGAGAATCGCCGTGTGGCGGCTTTCCTTGGAGTACACGTCATTTTTGGACGTTAACCGTTTAAGGATAAAATAAGTTTCCCTGCTAGGGTTATCGGAAACAATTTTGTTCCTTTGTAGTACAATCAAAAAAACGATGAATCATGGAACAGCAGCAGTTGAAGAGATGCCCGATAGGGGTATAGACTTTTGAGAAAATCATAGAGGGGAACTACCTTTATATAGATAAGACGGAATACATTTACCGTATGGTACACGGTGCTTCCGATTATTATTCCCTAAGTTGTTCCTGCCGGTTCGGCAAGTCATTGCTGATTTCCACGTTGGATATTCCAAACAGTGAAATATACGGGTGGGGCTGATGCAAAACCTGTTGCCAAACTAGCAGAAACCCACAACATCGAAAAGTGGGTGGTGGAGGAATGAAAAGCAAGTAGGAAATTAGAACAAAAGGCTAAGACAGAACGCCACTTGTCCGCCTTAGCCTTTCAATAAAAATAAATTTACTTTTCCAGAAATCCATATTCACTTTCCACATCAAAACAAGGGCACGCCTTCGGAATGCTTCCCGGCATGTTCCGGTGTCCTCGGATCTTCGCGTCCGGAAAGAGTTTCCTGAGCTTCATCAGCAACAACAGCAGCTGCTCACATTGTTCCTGCGTGCGCGTGTCAGCCGGGTGGCCTTCCGCATCCAGACCACCCTCATAGCAAATGCCGATGGAGCAACGGTTCCAGGGGCGGCAGTGCGCGCCCACTTCCTTCAGCTTGCGGTGCTGGGTGATGATGCCCGAGCGGCGGATGTAGAAATGATACCCGATGGTGCGGAACTTGCGCTGGCGGTGGCAGCGCAACAGGTCCTCTACGGTGAAGTCCCGGTTCTCGCGGGTGGCGGAGCAGTGAATGATGATATATTTCACCTCCTGCATGTACGGTCCGTCCTCGACGCTTTTCAGCAGTTCTCGTTCGCTCGCCACTTCCTCATCGGCGGTGAACAGGGGGAAGGATTCCTCTATCATAGGCTGAAAGGAAAGGTTGTGCAACTGGTGATGCCCAGTGCGGTGAGGGCGGCGATTGCCGCCTGGATGATGGCCTGAAGAACCTTCTGCCATGTGATTTTATTATTTTCGCTCATTATTCTTTAAATTTTAGTTCTCCATAAGAGTTCGGGAAATTACTGGGACGGACATGCAGTCCGTCCCGGCTGGGTCACACCTGTCCTTCGGTGGGCTGGTTGGCTTCGTTGCCTCCTCCTTCTCCTCCCGTCAGGTCCACGGTGGTCTCGCCCGCCTTGATGCTCTTCAGCAGGATTCTGGCGGCACGGCGCGAGGGCACGAGGTTGAACACGGCGTCCTCCAGTAAGTTTCGGAACCGGTCGCCGGGAGTCCAGTTCACGTTGAGCTGTTCGATGTGTATGGCGGGGTTGAAGGTTTCCAGGTTTTCCGCCCCCCGGCTCTGGATGCTGATGCTGAACACGCCCAGGTCGCCCATCTCGATACGCTTTCCCTCCAGCAGCATCTCACGCATGCAGTCCACGGTTTGCATCAGCACGGCATAGATGTCGGCGCGGTTGTACTTGGATCCGTGGCTGGCGATGTGCCCGGCAAACTTGTCCAGTGTCAGGATGTTGGTGTACTGTGACTTGGCGTAGGCCTTTTTGGGCGCATCCTCATCGATGGGGTTGCCAAGCATGGCAATACTGTAATTGATCGACATAATCGGTTTGTTTTTAATGGTTAAACACTCAGTCACTGCGCGGCTGTAGCGGACTGTCCGGAATATCCACCGGGCCGGCAGGTCTTGGAGAATGTGCTGAACAGACTTGGCTTGTCCGTTGAACAGACCTAACCTGTTCGTTGAACAGACTTAGCTTGTCCGCTGAACAGACTTAGTCTGTCCGTCGCATCTCTTTGACATGTGCAAAGGTATCACCCCTCAAAATCGCAGTGTCCGTCTATGTCTGTTTATGTCCGTCTACGGAAAAATTTCTTTCGGAATGGGGTCAGGGTGTGGCGGATGGCTCGCCCAGGTACTGGCGGATCAGGGTCACCTGCTTCCAGGTGAAGGTGCGGTTCCGGCTTTGGTAGCCGGTTCCGGTGAGGGCTTCGACCAAGGGGTGGCAACGGGCTATCCAGCGTGTAAGGTGGCGCACGGCGGTGGCGGAAGTGGCATCGGGAAAATATTGCAGGGCGAGTTCTTGTTTGTTCATGGCTCTTGAATTGTTTTTTTGTAAATGCTTGAATATCAATTTTAGTGGAGGATATGGAGGGATATTATATAACTTATATAAATGATATACTTATTATTCTTTCCTTTAAAGGAAGATACTTCTTACTTTCATATAATGGAAAGTTTGAAAAATATCCTCCATATCCTCCACTAAGGGTGTCAGAAGGGGAGTTCGGTATTCTCCTCGGAAGGCTTTTCGCCGGGGGGATTCGCCTGTTCCGCTTCAGCCGGCAGCAAGTGCTGTACCTCTTCGGTAGTGCGCTCCACCACCACCCAATAGTTTGCGTTGGAGGCCTTTACTTGCCGGAAGCCCAGCTCGCGCATGGCACGGCCCACCTTCTGGAGACTCAGCCGCAGCGAGGTGTTGCCGAAACGACCGATGATCTGGCTGCTGGTGGTATAGACTCCCCGTTCCAGCCCCACGGGCTTGCGGTAGTAGGTCAGGATCAGTTCGTACTCCGGACGGGGCACCTCAAACTGCTGCACATGGCCGCGCAGCTGCTGGATCTCTTTATCGGTAAACCAGTAACGGAAATTTATATCCTGGTAGAGCGCGTACGTCTGGCTGTAGATGCCCTCGTAGGGGATGTCCGCCTCCCACGGGCTGTCTATGTCCTCCACCTCGAAGGGCAGCCATCGCCGGTTCCCCGTGTCGTCGGTGAGGAACTGGAGGTTGTTCCCGGTGGCTACGAACGAGGCTACATGGGGCAGGTGCACCTTGTTGCGTCCGTAGGCTCGGCGCTCGTCCACGTAGCGTTGCGTCACCATCGCCTTCAGCTGGTTCAGCTCCGAGGGGGGCATGGTGTCGATCTCCTCCAGATTGATCACCAGGTTCTCGGTCATGGTGAACAGGTCGTCCTTGGTCATGCGGCTAGAGTTGCTCTTTGTGGTGTAATATTCGGACAATACGGGCGGCAGGATATGCTGCATGAACGAGGTCTTGTAACTGCCTTGCCGCCCTATCAGGGTGAGGATCACCTGGTTCACCACGGTCTCGTTCAGGGCGGCGGCAATCATGGACACCATCCACCGTTTCAGGATGTCGGCAAAGCGGACGGGAGTTTCGGAGAGGTCGTTCCGTTCCCGGCTTTTGTCCTGCTGCAACGGACTGTGCGGACTTTCCTTGACATGCACCATGGCGGCCAGCCGGCCGATGTAGTCGGTCTCTCCGTCCCAGGGCGGCAGACCGTCCAGATACTCTTTCAACGGATGATATTCCTTGACGAAATCACTGCCGAGCAGCGTATGCAGCTCGTTCAGGTTGACCGCCATGCCATGGTGTTGCATAGCGCACCACAGGGAGTTCTCGATGTGGTCGGTGAGCCGTTGCCAGTGGCAGGCGGAAGCTTCGGGACGGTCGGTGTACGCATCAGCAATCAGTTGTGTCTCAATCTGGTGGGTAAGCATGTTCATCCGGAACTTCATATAGCCGTTGATAAACTCCTCCATCTCCTCCACGGTGGCCTTCTTATGAGAGGAATCATTCTCTTTCTCCTTTTTTCGGACGGAACGGGGCAGGGGAACGGTGTTGAACTCCATCGTGAGCGAGTAACAACTTTTTACGATGGGCAGCAGCTGCTCGCGCGGATAATCGGGAAAAGTCCGGAGGGCCCATGCCTCGGCGTCCGCCTGCGGAACACCGTAGCGGTTGGTATGATAGAAACAACGGCTTACGTAGTCGTTGTAGCTGCCCGGTGCGTATGCTATTCCTTCCTCTTCCAACTGTGCACGGATAATCTTGTAGGCACGTTCCGCCGTCACGGTCACGGCAGTGCCGCGCTTCGGCTTCTCGCGGGGCTTCATTCCGCTGGTGTGGAAGGAGGAGGCTTCGGGGCGGAGCAGGGCTTCGGGGTCGTGGCAGAGGACCGACATGCGCGTGGCGTTCTTGCATTGTCCGTCAATCTCCACTTCGCACAGGCGAGCGTAATGGTCGTTCACCCACTCCCATACCATGCGGTAGTTGGCCTTGGTCACTCCGCCCTCCACGTGGCTGATGACCCGGATGCCGCATCCCGAGATGGTGATGTACACCAAAAAGGAATGAATATCCTCCTTTACCAAAGTCAGGATGGCGGCGAATCGCTCGGGGGGGATGCCGTCTATGTCCACCATGATAAATCCCGTGAATCCCTTGACATGGGCGTAGGTTCTCCCTCCCTCCAGCAGGACGGAGGGGATGAATGCCGGCTGTGCGTTCTTCAGGTTGCTTTTGGTGAGCTTCCACTGCTCCAGCTGCTGCGCGTCGCCTGTCGCCTCGATGTCGGACAGCGTGGCCAGATGGGCGCGGTAATGACGGGTGGCGGCGGTGTGGGTGCTGTTGGTTATCTCCTTGAAAAGAACCTGCCAGGTGGTGGGGTCAGGCCGGGTGTCGCGCAGGGAGTGGAAGCGCGATGGGTTGCTTGATTTAAAAAAATCTTTATTCATAATGTGTAGCGTAGAATTTTGTGTCTGCAAAGTACAGAGTAAATTTTCAGGAGGACAATAGCGATTTAAAATAATCACTCTATGATTTAAAATAATCGGGAATAATTAGAAATCAAGATAAAACGATAATGAAAAACGAGACTAAAGAATCTCAAAATACTGCGAGGGCAAGTGTTGTTATCAACATTCATGGCGGTAACAATCAAATACTGCCCAACGCTACAGAGGTAGTGCAAAATTTTTATGGTGCTGAGTTCGCCCATGTGAGAACACAGAACAATGGTATGGAAGAGAAAGAGGAGGATGAGGCAGTGCGTATTGCCCGTGGCACGTTGTGCATTTACTACTCTGATGACTGGGAACTGAATGATATCATCCGCCGCATAGCTGATTGCCGCAGTGCATCGGACTTGGCGAACCTTGTGGTGAATGATATGCATAAGCATACCATCCTTACTGCCGAACGTATGGTAAGCAAGGATTTCATAGAGGCGCTCCAGCAGTTCCTGACGTTCAAGTCGGGGACGTCCACGGGTAATATTCGTACGCAGATAAATAATGTGAGGAGAGAATGACCAGAAAGATAATTTAAAATTGATAAAATAAAAATTACAATGAAGAGTCAAAACAAACAATCTGTATGGACGTGCATGAGTGAAAAAGCATTTTCTGCCGATGTGCATTGGATGACGATTTTTACTCCCGCTTATCAACGTGAAGCTACCATGGAGTGTTTCTATCGTACACTCATCACTGACGTGTATTCGTTTATCGGCAAATGCCTTGTGCTGGCGTTTATGCCTGCCGGCTATTTGCTTTCAAGAAAATAGGTCTATATATTCTTCTTTGCCATGTTAAAACTAAATCAAAAAAAACTGTCTTACACATTTGACCGGTGCCAGCAGTGCGGCATTTGTTATGCGGTGTGTCCTGAAAATGCCATTTCATTATCTTTGCGGCATGACGGGTTGCACGATATAAAGATAAATGCTGCGCTTTGTATCGCTTGCGGCAAATGTGTGAGAAGTTGTCCGGCTAACAAAGAGTATGGTTACGAAGGCTATTTTGATGGCTTTGCACAAAAGAAATACTACTTGGGATATCATGCGGACAACCGTATCCGTAGGGAATCTTCTTCGGGTGGTGTATGTAAAACATTGATCATCGATTCCTTAAAGAATGGCATGGTAGACGGGGCTTATTCGTTGAAGTGTACAGATTCTTTCCCTTTTGCCCAAGGTGAGTTTTATACCCGTGAGCATATTCCTTCATTCGGAGATATGCCAAATTCCGTGTATCACTCCGTGATGGCTTGCACGGAAATTGACCGGATTCAACCTTGCAAGCGATTGATGTTAGTGGGGACGGCCTGCCAGTTGAGAGCCTTGAACTCCATCATAAAGGATAAATGCGATGAGGTTGTCCGGGTGTGTATCTTTTGTAAGCAACAGAAAACACTGGACTCCACACGTTTCCTGGCTAAGATGATGGGTACGTCCGTTCCTCCAAATTTAAAATTCCGACCCCGCTATCGCGGAGATGGTTGGCCGGGAATCGTGAGAGTGGACGGATTTGAGCTGCCCTATTCCAGGGCAGCTCAAATCCCGTTCGGTAAACGATTGTGGACGGTGCCTGGATGCGGCATCTGTGGGGATTCTTTTGGTATGGAAGCAGGAGCGGACATCACGCTGATGGATCCTTGGACTATCTGCTCGCACAATGAGTTGGGAGAGACTTTGGTAACGGTTCATACTCAGAAGGGGGATGAATTGCTTCAACAATGTGTTTCCCTGAATCTGGAACCCCGGTCATTTTCCGAAGTGGAGCCTGCACTTTCGCTCAAGGATGTGTGGCGCAAACAAGTGACCGAGCCGGTCTACAGGGGAAGACCTTGTAAGAAACGTTATGTCCGTGCAGTCCGTGCGGAACGGAGGCAGCAAAGATTGTTGCGCATGGTGGTGGAAATGCTGCCTCGCTTACCCATTATCTGCTATCGGACTCTTGCTAAACTGCCCGATTTAAGAAACAGAATACTAAAATAACCCTTCATTCTTTTTAACGATGCAAATTAAAGTGATTACCAGACATACGCCCAATAATTACGGTTCGTTGTTGCAGTCCATTGCAACCCTCCGGGTGATTGAATCTTTGGGACATCAGTGTGAGATTATTGATTATTGGAAACGCGATGAGGTGGGACTGCAAGGAATTCTCACATCGCTGCAAGGAAAATCATTATGGAAAAACAGTTTGTTTAAACGTATGGCATACGTGGCTTTGCGGTATCCGGGTGAGAAAATAGCGGCGTTACGTTTCGATAAAATGCGTAGGCGGTATCTAAAGCTGACTCCCCGTTGCTATTCAATGGAGGAGTTGGAGTCGCTTCAAGCGGATGTGTTTATGACGGGTAGTGACCAGGTATGGGGACCGTTGCTGGATGGAGGATATGATGAAGCCTATTTTCTTTCTTTTGTAAAGGAAGGTATACGTAAGGTATCGTATGCAGGCAGCTTTGGCCGCACTGAGTTTTCGGACATTATTATTGCATCTTATAAGCGGTTACTGTCAAAATATGATGCGCTTACCGTACGTGAAAGCAGTGCCGTGAAGCTTTTAGAGGAGTGGGGGATTGACTGTGGAGGACAAGTACTGGATCCTACTTTATTGCTTGACTCCAGTCAGTGGAGTGGGTATATTGAAGAAGATGTGAAAAAAGAGTATGTATTGATTTATGAAATACATAACAATCCCCGGTTGGACGATTATGCCAAGCGTTTTGCCGCTCATGTCGGTCTGCCGTTAGTACGTGTGTCTCCTACGTTTCACCAGTTAGCCCGAGGGGGCAGATTTGTGTTTTGTCCGGAAATAGGTACATTCCTTTCGTATATCAAGAATGCACGTTACATGCTTACCGATAGTTTCCATGGAACAGCTTTTGCCATTAACTTCCATACTCCATTTCTGGAAGTTCTGCCTAACAACAAGACTGGAGCACGAAATCAAAGTATACTTCAACTGACAGGACTGGAAGACCGAATTGTCACAGATTTTAATGACTTCTCTTTAGCAGACCGGCAGATTGACTATGCTAAAGTGAATGAGATAATGCATAGAGAGCGGGAGAGATCGATGGAAAAACTGGCGGAGTTGTGCGAATGTCAGATGTGAGAATTAGTTGATATTCTTTACTCTTGAAGTGTATAACAAAATAACTTAATCAGGCTTTGCAGCCTTGAAAATCTTGCAGGTCATATAATTAATGTTTATATATGAAAATCTTACTGGCTAATAAATTCTATTACCGCCGGGGTGGTGACTGTGTCCATACACTCAACTTGGAGCAACTGCTCAAAGCGCACGGTCACGAAGTGGCAGTGTTTGCTATGGACTACCCTGAAAATCTGAAAACTCAATGGAGCAAGTATTTTCCTTCTGAGGTGAAATTCAAACTCGGAACGGGCATGATTGAGGCATTGATGAGACCGTTTGGCACGCGGGAGGTACAGCGGAAGTTCAATGCGCTGCTCAATGATTTCCATCCGGATGTGGTACATCTCAACAACATCCATTCGCAACTTTCGCCGGTCATTGCAGAGATGGCGCACGAAAGGGGTATAAAGGTGGTGTGGACCCTACACGACTATAAATTGCTGTGCCCTCGATACGATTGTTTGCGGAATGGGGAAACGGTATGTGAATCCTGCTTTGCAGACAAGCACAAGGTGTTGGAATATAAATGCATGAAAAACTCGAAAGTAGCAAGTTTCCTCTCTTATGGCGAGGCAATGAAATGGCACCGGGAGCGCTTGGAGAACTGCACGGACGCTTTCGTCTGTCCTTCACAATTTATGCGCGACAAGATGAAGCAGGGTGGATTTGCTGCTGCAAAGTTGCACACATTGTGCAATTTTATCGATGTAGCCCCATGTGTGGCCGATGATTACAGTCAACGTGATGATTATTATTGCTTTATCGGCCGCCTTTCGCACGAGAAAGGTGCCAAGACTCTGATTGAAGCGGCCAATGCGTTGCCGCAACATAAACTGGTGATTATTGGGGGAGGGCCTTTGGAAGACGAGTTGAAGTCTATGGCAGGCAAGCACATTGAGCTGGCAGGCTTTAAACAGTGGAGCGAAATCAAGCGCTTGGTGGGCAAAGCCCGTTTCTCGGTCATCCCATCGGAATGGTACGAGAACAATCCGCTTTCGGTGATAGAAGCTCAGTGCTTGGGTACTCCGGTGCTGGGTGCCCGGATTGGAGGTATCCCTGAATTGATATCAGAGGAAACGGGCATGACTTTCGAAAGTCGCAATACGGCCGACTTAAAGAAAAAAATTGAAGCGATGTACGGTCGGACTTTCAACAATACTAAGATTGCTGTCGCTTCACATAAGCGTTATAATGCGGAAAGGTATTATAATGAAATAATCACAGTGTATAAAATGTAAAAATATTATAATATTTATGGCTTATCAAAAAACTGTTCCTACTCCTACGGATGCAAGTATTATCCTGACTTATCGTTGTCCCATGAAGTGCAAGATGTGCAACATCTGGTTTAATCCCACCAACAAAAGCGAAGAGATAAAAGCGAGTGATTTGAGAACACTGCCTAAGTTGAAGTTTATCAACCTGACGGGTGGCGAACCTTTCGTCCGCGAGGATTTGGCGGAGATTGTGGAGGAATGCTACCGGCATACCGACCGTATTGTCATTTCGACGAGCGGATGGTTTGAGGATCGTGTGGTGGCGCTGGCAAAGAAGTTTCCAAATATCGGCATCCGCATTTCCATCGAGGGGCTGAGTGGCAAGAACGACGAACTGCGCGGTCATGCGGGAGGTTTCGACAAGGGACTTCGCACACTGCTGACATTGAAGGAAATGGGGCTGAAGGATATCGGTTTCGGCTGCACGGTGTCTAACAATAACTCTAAAGACATGCTTTCGCTCTATCAACTGAGCAAGAGCTTGGGGATGGAGTTCGCCACAGCTGCTTTTCATAATTCGTACTACTTCCACAAAGAAGACAATGTAATCACTAATAAAAATGAGGTGTGTGGTGACTTCAAGCAACTCATTGAATGGCAGCTGAAGGAGCGTCATCCGAAGAGCTGGTTCCGTGCCTGGTTCAATATGGGGTTGATAAATTATATTGAAGGCGGTCGCCGTATGTTGCCTTGTGAGGCCGGTTCGGCTAACTTCTTCATTGATCCGTTTGGCGATGTGTTTCCCTGCAACGGGCTGGAAGAGAAATACTGGAAAAAGTCGATGGGGAATATTCACGAAACTCCCGACTTTATGACCATATGGGAGAGTGAGCAGGCACAGGAGGTTCGCGCCATGGTGCGCCGTTGTCCCAAAAACTGTTGGATGGTGGGTACGGCTTCGCCGGTAATGCACAAATATATTAAGTATCCGCTGAAATGGGCGTTAATCAATAAACTGAAATCACTGCAAGGGAAAGATATTTGTCTGGAACCGAAATGGTGCGATGTAGGACAAGATCCTGAGCAAGGTGATTTAAGAGAGAAATTCTGAAATCATGAATAGAATAATCGCGCTTGACATAGCGAAAGCCATCTGTATTATATTGGTGGTTATGGGACACTATGTGCCAGATAATTCGCCGGCATGGTATGTGCTGGTGCATGATGTAATTTATACTTTCCACATGCCACTCTTTATGTTTGTCAGTGGCTATGTTTATATCGCTACAAAAAAGAGGAGCACTTATGGAGATTTTTTGTTGAAGAAAGTCAGACGGCTGATGGTTCCTTACCTTACGACTTCTGTTATGGTTATCGTCATTAAACTTTTAACACAAGGCAGTATGAGTGTAGACAATCCCGTGACAATATTTTCTTTCGTAGAGATGTTTTATATGCCCGTGGCAGGCTATTTCCTGTGGTTTATCTGGGCGTTGTGGTGGATGTTTGTGCTGGTGCCGCTATTCAGAGGAAAGCAGAAACATGTAGAGTTGTTTGTCTTAGGCATTGTCTTACATTTCATTCCGTTTGGATTGCCTCGAGTCTTTTGTCTTGAACAGTTCTCAGGTATGCTGATGTATTTCATGTTTGGTGTGTTCGTGTTTGAAAATGACAGTCTGCACCGTTTTCTGAAAGAGTTCAGCTGGATTAAGGTAGCATGTGCAGTGGCAGTATTTATATTGGGAGAATTCTTGTATTTTACGAATGGAGTAGGAACAGGTGGAATGTTTTTGCTAAATGCTATGTTGCCTTTCATTGGAATTTGGTTCGTGATGGAGGTAGCGAAACTTGTCTGTAATGATTGGACTGATGTCCATGAAAGACATCTTTTAATGTGGATAGCGCAGTCAAGTTATATCATTTATCTTTTTCATACTACTTTTGAGGGATTAGTGAAGGCGGTACTGAGGAAATTGCTGATTGACAGCAATGTGTGGTATGTCTTCATTCCTTCGGCTATATTGGTGATATTTTCTGGTGTGATTATTCCGATGTTGTTGTATCGGTTTGTTTTGAAAAAACACCGGATTACAAAACTTTTATTTGGATTGTAGCCTTCATTAATAATAATCTAAAATTCTGATGAAACTAGTAGTTACCGGCACCCGTGGTATCCCAGATATCATGGCTGGCGTAGAGACGCATTGCAAGGAACTGTTGCATGTTATTAGACATAAAATAATATAATTCACTTGATAGTTATCCTTATATGAAAAATAAAAGCTATATTTGTGATAAAATCTCGAATGAAGCAATTAAAATATGATTATTCAATTTACAATAGGAAATTTTCTATCTTTCAAAGAACAGTCTACATTGTCATTAGCGGCATCGGCTTTGAAAGAAATACAGGTTCCGGCTGAAGATATAATCTTTAGTGTAGGGACTGCCGGATTATTGTTAATGAAGAGTGCGGTTGTTTACGGTGCCAATGCATCCGGTAAATCCAATTTCATTAAAGCATTTGAGTTCTTCAAGTGGTATGTGATAAATTCATCGAAGGATATTCAGGCAGGGGAACGTGTCAATATAGAAAGTTTCCGGTTAAATTCGCTTACAGCAGGTGAACCAAGTTATTTTGAAGCCATATTCTGTGATGAGGATAATCAATATCGTTATGGTTTTGAAGCTGACAATTCATCGGTACATTCGGAATGGCTCTATCAAAAAGCTAATAAGAAAAGGGCTAAGGAGGTGGAATTATTCTACCGGGAAAAAGACAGTTTTGATATTCATACCAAGTTTGCCGTTGGTAAAGAGCTTGCAGGTAAACGAATGGTGAGAGCAAATGCACTATTACTTTCTGTTGCGGCACAATTCAATGATCCGACGGCAGTGGAGATCATGAAATGGTTGAACGATACCACTATTATTTCAGGTTCTAATGATGAGAAGATATGGAATACCGCCACCATCCAACTGGATGACATCAGAATGAAACAGCGAATTGTGGAGTTTTCCCGTTATGCTGATTTAGGTATTGAAAATATTGAAAAAATAGATAATACTATTGTCAGTACGCATACACAATACGATGATGAAGGTAATGAAGTCAAAGCTGTTACCTTCCCATTCAGGAAAAATGAATCGGAAGGTACAATAAAGTATTTTTCTTTAGCATATCCCATTATTGATGCTTTGGATAATGGGAAGCGTCTGATTATAGACGAATTTGATTCCAAAATGCATCCACTTCTTACGTGTAGAATTATTACCTTGTTTAATTCAAAAGAAACAAATCCGAAAAATGCCCAATTGATTTTCACTACCCACGATACAAACTTGTTGAGTGCTAATATATTCCGACGAGATCAGATTTGGTTTACACAAAAAGACCGTTATGGAGCAACCGAACTTTATTCATTGGCAGAGTATAAAGTTCGTAATGATGCTTCGTTTGAAAAAGATTACCTGTCCGGAAAGTATGGAGCTATTCCAATTGTCGGAGATTTAACCCGTTTGTTTAATACGCGAGAAAAATAAACTATGGCGGCTACAAAAAGGAAAAATATGAATCCGCGTATCGAAAGAAAGATAACCCGTATCAGTGGTGTGCGTGAAGTGAAACAAACATTTCTGATTATTTGCGAGGGGGTTAATACTGAACCAGACTACTTTAATGCCTTCCGCTTGACTTCTGCCACTGTGAAAGCTATCGGCCAAGGCATGGGGACATTAGCATTAGTACAGAAAGCTATCAATATAAAAGAGCAGGAAAGGCAAAGAGGAAGGACATACAATCAGAATTGGGTGGTCTTTGACAAAGATGATTTTCCAGAAAATGACTTTAACTCCGCAATCCTGTCAGCTCGCCAGAATGGTTTTGAAGTGGCTTATAGCAACCAGGCTTTTGAATTTTGGTTCTTGCTTCACTTCAATCTGTATCAGGGGGCTTTGCATCGTTCCAGATATGAAAAAATGTTGAGTACTTTGCTCGGATTTGCTTATACAAAGAAGTCGGGCGTAAGCTCTAAAATGTTTAATGCTTTATTTCTTAAACAAGAACAAGCCATTAATCACGCTAAAACTATCATGAAACAATTTGATGGGAATAATCCGGCACAACAAGAGTCTTCTACTACTGTTTATAGGCTTGTAGAAGAATTGAATAATTTTTTATAGAAAGCCAAATAATTGGGGCGAAGTTGCCTTTGTCTGGTTGTTGAGGGATTTGGCGTGGATTCTTAATAACTAATATTTACCGATAAAACTTATCTCCTCATTTCCTGTATCAGGAAATGAGGCTGAATGCATTGTGGCTGTCCTATTCGGATTGTAGCCTTCATTAATAATAATCTAAAATTTTGATGAAACTAGTAGTTACCGGCACCCGTGGTATTCCCGATATCATGGGTGGCGTAGAGACGCATTGCGAGGAACTGTTTCCCCGCATTGCGGCCAAAGGTGTGGACACCACTCTCATCCGCCGCAAAGATTATGTGAGAGATTCTCTCACCGAGTGGAAGGGGGTGAAGCTGGTGGATATCAGCGCACCGAAAAGGAAATCATACGAAGCGGTTGTCCATACGTTTCGGGCTGTAAACAAGGCGAAAAAGCTGGGAGCGGATGTGGTGCATATCCATGCCATCGGGCCTGCGCTGTTAGTGCCATACGCCAAGATGCTCGGCATGAAGGTGGTGTTCACGCATCACGGGCCCGACTATGACCGTGACAAGTGGGGCTTTGCCGCCAAAAGTGTGCTGAAACTGGGCGAACGGTTGGGATGCAGGTTTGCAGATGATGTAATCGTCATATCTGAAGTAATTCAGGATTTGATTGCCCGGAAGTACCATCGGCGTGAGAGGGTACATCTGATTTACAATGGTGTGCCGAAGCCTGAAATTTGCGACTATCCCGAATACTTTGAAGAACTGGGTATTGAGAAAGGAAAGTACATCCTTGGCATGTGTCGTTTTGTGCCGGAGAAAAACCTGCATCACCTGATAGAAGCTTTCAAGAAGTTGGAAGCTGGAGATTGTAAGTTAGTGCTGGCTGGCGATACGGATTTTGAAGATGAATATTCACTGGGATTGAAAAAGATGGCGCAAGAGGCAGGCGTGGTGCTGACAGGATTCGTGAAGGGACGTAAGTTGCACTCGTTGCTGACAAATGCTCGCTGTTATTGCCTGCCTTCATCGCACGAAGGGTTGCCTATTGCATTATTGGAGGCCATGAGTTATCACTTGCCGGTGGTGGTGAGTAATATTCCTGCCAATCTGGAGGTAGGCCTTTCTTCTGACTGCTATTTTCATTGTGGAGATGTGGATGCTCTTGCCGCTCGATTGCAGAAGGTGATAGACGAGGATTATCATAGTGTGCAGTATGACATGGCTCCGTATGATTGGGACAAGATTGCAAAGCAGGTGATGGGAGTTTATGAGGGTTTGTTGAAATAAGAATAAAACGGATGATGATAAAGAAACTGATTTGTGCGGCGGCATTATTGATGGTAGCAGGTTTGCAGCATACGCGGGCACAATATGTATATGGCACCACGGGGCTTCTTCACGCCCCCAGCGCGGATATGCAGCGCGACAAGACTTTTCTGTGCGGGTTTTCCTATCTGCAAGTGGCGGCTACCCCGAAGCATTGGAATTATGACACGTGGAATTACTACATAAACATCACCCTTTTTCCGTGGCTGGAAGTGGGCTATACCTGTACGCTGCACAAAATAGGATTGCCCCAGTATGGTTATTCATATAAGTTCCGCAATCAGGACCGCCAGTTTTCCGCCCGGCTGCGTGTATGGAAGGAGGGATGGTGGAAGGAGTGGACACCGCAGATAGTGGTGGGGGCGAACGATCCGTCCACCAACGATGTGCTGGGCGACCCCAATAAGGACGATTATGGTTTTACGGGTACGTCTTCGGTGGGTAACGGACACTGGAACCGCTATTACATAGTTGCCACCAAGCATTTCGGGGTGAAGAATGTGGGGGAGTTGGGGATGCACTTCGGTTATGTCTATAACAAGCGGCTGGATTATCACCGGAACGGACCTGTGGCGGGGGTGAATTTTCAGTTTGCCCTGCCGGCTACCTCTTTTTGGATGAAGGCTGTGAATGGGCTGAATGTGATAGCGGAATACGATAGTTATTCGGTGAATTGCGGTATCGGGTATAACTTTTGGAAGGATTATATTAGTGGTGTGGTGGAACTGACCCAATGTAAGTATCCCAGTGCAGGGATGGTATTCAGGATACATCTGAAATAAGGGATGATGTATGGCAAGAAACGACGGTCTCCGTGACTACCAGCAGGAGATGAAGCTCCGCCTCTTTGAAGAGTGGGAGCTTCACCGGAGTGTGATGGTACAAATGCCTACAGGCACGGGAAAGACACATCTGCTGGCTGCGGTGGTGAAAGAGTTTCTCTGTGGTGGCGGTGTCGGTATGCGGGTGTGGATAGTGGCACACCGCAGGGAGCTGGTGGAGCAGATAGAGGAAACCGTAGCCCGGTATGGAATGGGAAAAGAACCGGACAAGTCGGCAAAGAACGGAAGGACGGGGAAAGACAGTATGCCGGAAGAATCCGGGAGGGTGAGGGTATTTTCCATCCAGTGGTTGTCACGAAACCGGAAGATTATGGACGGACAGCCGGATTTGATCGTCATTGACGAGGCGCATCATGCCCTGGCGGAAACCTACCGGGAGCTTTGGAAGAGATATCCGGAGGCGAGGAAACTGGGCATGACTGCTACTCCCTGCCGGCTGAACCGCAAGGGATTCACGGATTTGTTTGATTCGATGACACAAGTGGGAATGTTCGATAATGCTGAAAAAATCATCAATATTCCCACCAGCCTGATAACTGCATTCGGTACAGTTATGATGCCTAGAATAACTACACTATTGGCAAGTAGCGATAGCGAAAAGATTTCTTATCTTAACAGAATTTCAGTTCGATACTTTACTATATTGGTGGTTGGAGCTGCTTTCGGTCTTGCTGGAATTAGCAGTGTGTTGGCTCCTGTTTATTTTGGTCAAGAATTTGCAGATAGTTCTGTATTGATTGCTGGACTTGGATTCAGCTTGATTTTTGTCACATGGGCAAATGTAATAAGAACGCAGTATCTTATCCCTCAGCAGCTGGATCGTCCATATGTTATTTCAACCTTAATTGGAGCAGTAGCAAATCTTGCAGTCAACTTGGTCCTAATACCAAGATTTGCCGCTGTGGGTGCAATGATTGGTACCATTGCTGCCGAATTCACGGTATTCTTTGCCCAATTATTGTTTGTTCGTCGGCAGTTTCCCATGATGCGGTACATCGTTCCGACATTATGGCTTTTCCCTATAGGTGCTGTAATGTGTTTCGCTGTTTTTGAGATCGGACATGTTATGGGAACAACCATTACCTCTTTGGTAGTACAGCTTCTTGTTGGTGGGGTTATTTATCTTACTGGATCAGCACTGTATCTATGGCTTGTTCGTGATGAATTTTTGATGAGAATGCTAACTAGACTTGGTTGGAAAACCGTATCAGGACGTCACTCCCAGAAGTTCAACTAGGATAGGTGATAGTGAATGAACGAATCGTCGATATTGTTTAGTGTTGTAATTCCTGTTTATAATTCTGAGGATTATATTGAGCAACTTTTAAGACATTTTGTTACTCAAAACAATAATCGTTTTGAAGTAATTGTAGTGGATGATGGATCAAAAGATAACTCTCTTTCGATTTGCCAAAAAGTTTCTGAGCAGAACGATTTCATTGTTGTTCTATCTCAGCGGAATCAGGGTGCTAGCGCAGCCCGTAATTATGGACTTCGGAATGTGCGGGGAAAGTATGTCGTTTTCGTTGATAGTGATGATTCCATTACCGATGATTACGTGTCTGCACTGACACAAATCTGTGAGACCAATAATTCTGATCTTATCCAGCTGAATTGGCTGCAGGGATCATCGGAGGAGGGTT
>OLPH01000423.1_pt1 | contig 54347 bp, 34 predicted proteins | sample 1672951 | NCBI WGS metagenome assembly OLPH01 (sample SAMEA3136740, study PRJEB25190) | human gut metagenome | reverse complement strand
CGGCAGGCTGATTCGCAAGAAAGGCTATCCCCAGATTCAGGAAAAACTCTGGGGTGGCCCGCTCTGGCCGCCAGGCTATTTTGCCGGGAGCTGCGGAGGAGCGCCTGTCTCTGTTCTGCGGCAGTATATCGAAGCTCAACGGACGCCCAATTAAAGGCAAAAATTCCAGTTATGGTGCGCCTTATATCCCCGCCCTGAAGGGCGGGGCTTTACGGCGCGCTGGGTAAAAAAACTTGTGAGTTTTTATTCTAGGTGCAGGGGATGAGGGCAACACTCTGATACGGTTCAGCAAATTAAGGAACCATGTCTGCGTGTGTTCCCCGGATTTTTTAGGGGACCGCATAGGGAGGGGGAGTCCCCTCCCTATGCGGAAAAAGTTCTGTTTCGACGGGCTGGAATAAAAAAGGCCAATGCAGTAATCCTGTGTTGCTACAACAACCAAACGAATGGAAACTCACAGCTTCGAGTGCCATGAAATCTTTGATGGGAAAAACCAATTGCGCTGGCACGGCGTTTTAGTTCACTGTCTGGCCTTTCAATGTGACTGATTGTCTTCAGGCCCGTCTGAGCTCCGCGGGAAAAACAAAAACAGTCATGACACTTTCAAATCCTTAGCCGGATATCCCTGTCAGTCCGGTCTGATACTTCGCCGGTGACTTTGAGGTAATGCCTCTGGTGAAGTCCCGGGATGGCGGATCCAGCCGGGAGTGTGAAGAAATGCGCGGCGGGCTCTCTGCACCAGATGCGTAGTACATCGTGGTGCAGATTGATATCCGCAAAGTGATACCGCCCTGAAAACGCGCCGGGTTAAGAGAGAAGGTTAGTAGAGGCAGGCAATTCTGAGGAGTCCTTCCTCACTCCTGCCCGCGGCTATGAACGCCTTCTTCACAGGTTTGATAGCTGCGATTTTGTCCGTGAGTTCGTCCGGAACCTGTCCCATAGTCTTATCGAAGTAGTTGACATAGAACTCGCCCTTGCCTTTCTCACCCTTCGGTTCTTCTTTAGTGAAGTACTTCTGCTCGATGTCCACGGGGGCGCAGATAATGGGAAGCTGGCTCTCCGGCGCTTTGACTTTGATGGCGAAGCAGAGGGAGTGGCAGGACTCTGTCGGCGAGAAGAGGACGTCCAGCAGGGGGCGTTTCTTTTCATCGAAGCCGGTGAGGCGCGCGAGGCAGTCCATACCGGCCTTGATGGGGTAGATGAAGTCCGTGGGAGCGCGGCCTATGCGGCCCATTTTTGAGAGTACGTAGACGTCCTCCCAGTCCACTTCCAGCCTGACGCGCTCCTGCGGGAGCATGTGGTTCAGGATTCTGCGGCGGCCCACGCCGTCGCGGTTCATGTCATCGCTGCCGAGAACGGTGACCTTCGGGAAGGAGAGCGTGCCCTCAACGCCGAGGCGGGTCTGCCATTCGGCGTCGCTTACCTGTGTATCATTGACGATTCTGTCGGGATCTTTTTCTTTAGCGAAGAAGAAAGACATGTCTGCCTCCGGATCTGATAAGAATGGGGAGCCGGCCGCCCTTTATGGCAGGGGGAGCGGTTCCCGTTCTATTAAGATAAGCATGTTTTCCCTTATGACCAAGATCCTTTGATTCTTCTGACTGCGGAATGCCGGCTTAGCTGCGCGTGATTTCCCAGACAGAGACGGTGACGGGCACGGTCTTGGTGTACAGGGCATCGACTCTGCCCCTGAAGACCTTCTTTCCGGTAAAGCCTCCGGAAGCGAGGCCGTTTAAGAAAGCCTGGTACACTTCCCTGCCGGGCTCGGCCACCCAGGCCTTTCCGCCGGGGGCGAGACAATGGCTGAAGAGGCTGAGGACAGGAGCGACAAAGCGGGTTTCGTACATGATGTCACCGCCCCAGATGCGATCCATGCTGCCTTCTCTCAGGGCGGGGTGGCGCCAGTCCATGGCAAGCCATACAGGTTCCGGGCTGATGCCGTTGGCCGCGGCGTTGACGCGGGCGTAATGCAGTGCGTCAAACTCGTAATCCACGGCCGTGACATGGGCGCCGAGAGACGCGGCAGCCAGGGCGGTGAGACCGAGGCCGCAGCCGAGATCGAGACAGGATCTGCCTGCAATCTCGTCCCTGCGTTCGCTGAGCCAGGAACACAGGGCTATGCTTGAGGGCCAGAGTTCTGTCCAGTAGGGGATGTGTTCATCTGCGTCGGCCCTGCCGTCCGCGACCATTTCGTCCCACAGCGAGTCGAAATCCGACGCCCGCTTCAGTTTCCAGTCCCTGCCGGCGGCCGTGACCGTGATGTCCGGCATGTAGTGATCATATATCTGTCCCATCTGCCTCTCCTCCTTGGGGGAAAGCTCCCGGCTTTCCGTGTCCTTTCTAGATACTGTGGGGAGGCCGCGTCAACCAGCGTTCACGGGCGGACCGGAAACGGAATCGGGAAAGTCACCATTTTATGGTACTATCCCGGACGCCTGCTGAAACAGGCCCTGCGCGTGGTACTTGACCCGGTGCCCGTAAGCATGCAAAAGACGTAGCGGAAACATGATACCTTCGCGAATGTGAGGTGTTTTTCGATATGTTCATTCCTCTTCCCCTTCTGCCGTTCGTTATTGCCCTTATCAGCGCTCTCCTCGGCATGCTTTTCCTGCCGACATTGTCTGCCGACACGCTCTTCAGGTGCACATCAGTGACCGGTATCCTCGCGGCTTCCACCTTTCTCATTCTGCCGCCGCGCGTTCTGCTTCTCTTCGACAGAAAGAAGGATTTTTCCCCGGACCAGCTTGCCAGCACCATGCACATGCAGTTTGTGTGCTGCGCCTGGTGCGCCGCTTGCATTCTCCTTTCCGTCATGACGCCCATGATTGACGCCACGGGCGCCAATGTGCACGTCCTTGTGGCGTTCTGGAACGCGTCCTGGACGGGAGCCCTGACGGCTTTCATCGTGGCCTGGCTCTATAATTCGAGGCTTTACAAGGATGCCGCAGCGGAGGCGAAGAAAGCTGAGGAAAAGCAGGAAAGCTCGGCGCGGGGCGGCTCCCGGGCCTGAGCCTGGTTCCTTTATTGATTCCACCAGTGCCTGTCCCCCGCAGGGCAGGCCTTTTTTTTTGAGAATTCCGGACTGGAGATGCTATGTACACGCTTTTCGCGGCAATCGTTCCCGTTTTCATCATTATCCTGATCGGTATGGCCGTGGAGCGTACGAGCCTTATTCCGGAGTCCGCCGGACAGGTGCTCGGCATCTTCGTGGTTAATGTGGCCATGCCCTGCCTGCTTTTTCACGCCATGAGCCAGGTCACGGTAGAACAGCTGGCCCAGGGCGGCTGGTGGCTCGTGCAGGTCGCAGCCCAGCTCATTTTCTTCGCGGTCTTCTTTGCCATCGACCGTCTGCGCGGCTGCTCATTCGGAGCCTGCGTCATCTCGGGTATTTCCGTGGGCTTTCCCAACGCGGCCTTTGTCGGGCTTCCCGTGGTCATGAGCCTCATGCCCGGCAACAGTGAGGCTCTTACCGTGGCCGGTCTGTGCCTCGTGGCCACAAACATCAACGGCGTGCTGGCGCCCGTTGCCCTCGGGGCCTGGAACAGGAAGCGCCGTGGCGAAAAAACAGAGGGATCCGCGGCAAAGCGCTTCCTCGCCGGACTCAAATTTTTTGTGCTTGGCAACCCTGTCGCCTGTGCTACGCTTCTTGGTGTCCTTGTTGCTCTTCTGCACATTCATATCTGGGAACCTCTGGACAAGGCCATCAAGATGGTGGGTATGCTGGCCCCGGCCTGCATGCTCTTCTCTCTGGGCTTTGGCCTCAGGGCAAAATTTGTCAGAGCCCTGTCCGGCGGCATGGGTGTGCTTCTGCATTCCCTTATGATTAGTACCGTCAAGCTCGTTCTCTTCCCTGCCTTTACCTGGGCGGGGCTCGCCTTCATGGGCTATACCGGCGTGTGGCTCGCCGTGCCGGTCATCATCGCGAGTACGGGCTGCGCTGTTGTCTGCTCTGTCTTCGGTGAGGTGTACGGAGCTTCCCCCGAGGAAAGCGCCATGACGGTGGCCATCACCAACATCGTGAGCTTCTTCAGCCTGCTCACCGCCATCTGGCTTCTGCAGCAGCAGGGCGTGACGTTTTAAGAGACTTTCGGGCCGTTGTTTGACGCCTCGTCTCACCGGCCGTACAAAAAGAGAAATCTGCAGACTTTTTCGGGAGCGTTCACGTGCTTCTTCCCATTTCCCTGATTTTTGCGGGCATCCTCCTTGGGATCCTGCTCCGCAGGACAGCCATACCCGGGATCGCGGGGCGCATCTTCACGCCCGTGGTGGTGCTTCTGCTCTTTGCCATGGGCTGCGCCATTGGCCGCAACAGGACGGTTATGGATAACCTGCCGCGCCTCGGCCTGGACGCTTTTATCCTGGCCACGGCCTCGGTAGCGGGATCGGTCATCGCCGTTCTTCTCATTTCCCGGTATCTGCCCCGGCCCGGCCGCGGCAGGGAGACGCGCAGATGAAGGAAAGTCTTCTCATCGTGGCCTTTTTCGCGGCTGGCATTCTCTGCGGCCGCTTTGATCTGGCTCCGGACTTCGCGTCGTCCGATTTTACCAGCATGGCGCTCCTCTGCCTCCTCATGGTGTGCGTGGGGATATCTATAGGGAGCAACGGCCGGCTCAGGGAAATACTGCGCTCTCTTTCCCCCCGTGTGCTGCTTTTTCCCCTGGCTACGGGCCTCGGCACATACGCGGCTTCCGCTGCCTGCTGCCTCTTCCTGGGCTACTCGGTATGGCAGTGCCTGGCCGTGGGCGCGGGGCTCGGCTATTATTCGCTGTCCTCGGTCCTCATCAGCCAGGCGGGCTTCATCGACATCGGCACCATCGCGCTCATCAGCAACCTCATCCGCGAGGCGTACGCGCTGCTTCTCTCTCCCCTCGTGGCCCGTTTTTCGCCCTTCGCCGCCATCAGCATAGGCGGCTGCACTACCATGGACACGACCCTGCCCGTCATGGTCTCAGCCCTGGGATCGGACTGGGCCTTCACCAGCATCGTGCACGCCATCGTTCTGGATTTCACCGTGCCCTTCGCCGTCATTTTTTTCTGTTCCCTGTTTTAGATCTGGCCTTTGCGCCATGAGGGTGAAACCATGAAAATCTGTGCCATCAACGGCAGCCCCCGCAAAAGGGGCAACACGGCCCGTCTTCTTTCCTGGGCCCTGGACGGCGTGAAAAACGCCAGGGAAGACGCCGAAACCGAACTCATCAACCTCTATGACCTCAGCTTCACGGGCTGCCGCAGCTGTTTTTCCTGCAAGCGCGTGAACGGCCCTTCCTACGGCCGCTGCGCCGTGAAGGATGACCTCGCGCCCGTGCTCGGAAAGCTCGCTGACGCAGACGGCGTCATCCTGGGCTCCCCCGTCTACTTCATGGGGCTGAGCGGCATGATGCGCTGCTTCCTGGAGCGCTGGCTCTATCCCTATCTCGTGTATGACGCGGCCCGGAGTTCCATTGCCCCGAAGCGCATGGCCACGGCCATGTTTTACACCATGAACGTGACGGAGGAGCAGGCTGGGGCAGCGGGACTGCCCGCTCTTCTGCGTCCCATGGAAAATTTCGTCGAACGCATTTTCACGCGGCCGTACGTGCTCTGGTGCTATGATACCCTGCAGTTCAGGGATTATTCCGACTACGTGGCTCCGGTCTTTGACGAGGCCCACAAGCAGCAGCACAGGGAAGAATGCTTCCCCATGGATCTCAAGGAAGCCTTTGAAGTCGGCCACCATATGGCTCTCGGCGAACTCAGGGAATTTGACGAGCACGCGCGGGAACATCACCATCACGACCACGACCATGAGCACCATCATGACCATGATCATGAGCACGCGCACGGGCACGATCACCACTAGCCCGCGGCGGTCTGCCGGCCGGCTGTTTTCATAAAAAAAGAGGCACCCGTCCCGGGACGGGTGCCTCTTCTATACTGGTGAAGCGGGCTGCCTAGTCGTGCAGCTGATAGGGCACGGGCGTGCCGGGCTCGAGCTCGAGAGCCTTTCTGTAGGCGGCGAGGCCCTGCTCAAGGAAGTCGCGGGAGCCGCAGAAACCGCCCCTGTCGATGATGCAGCGGTTGAGGGCGTACATGCCGGCTACGACGTCGGCCCAGTCGACCCAGCCCATGTGGCCCACGCGGACGATGCGGCCCTTGAGCTGATCCTGGCCGCCGGCCATATAGACGCCGTACCTGTCGGCGCAGTCCTTGACGATCTTCGTGCCGTCAAGACCGTCGGGGAGCAGGATGGAGGTGACGCCCCAGGCGAAGTTGTCCTTTGCCAGAAGTTCGAGGCCGAGCGCTTTGGCGCTGTGGCGGCAGAGCATGGTCAGGGCCCACTGCTTGCGGTAGATGGCGTCGAGGCCGTTCTCGAAGATCATGGAGAGGCTTTCCTCGAGGCCGCAGATGAGGTTCACGGGCGTGGTGAAGTGGGTTTCGCCCTTGGCGAGCTTCTTGCGCTCATCGGGAAGGTCGAAATAGAAGCAGCCGGGCTCGATGTCCTCGCAGCGCTTCCAGGCGCGCTCCGAGAGGGCGATGAAGGCCAGTCCGGGGGGAACCATGAGACCTTTCTGGGAGCCGGTGAGCAGGCAGTCGATGCCCCACTTGTCCATGGGGCAGGGGGAGAGGCCCACGCCGGAGATGCCATCCACAATGAGAAGCACATCCGTGGCACGGGTTACGGCGGCGACGCTTTCGATGGGATGCAGGACACCGGTGGAGGTTTCGGACATCTGGATGAGGACGCCTTTGGCCTCAGGGGTCTTCCGGATGGTCTCCTCGATTTCCCTGGCGCTGACGGCTTCGCCCCAGTTCTTCACGATTTCCACGACCTTCAGGCCATGGCTTTTGGCGATCTGGCCCCAGCGTTCGCCGAATTTGCCGGCGTTAACGGTAATGACGGTTTCGCCGGGTTTGAAGAGGCTGTACACGGCTGCCGTCATGGCACCGCTGCCGGAGCAGGCCAGAGGCATGACGGGTTCGGTGGTGCCGAAGAGGAGCTTCAGCTTTTCTTCCACATTGTTCATGATCCTGTGGAAATCAGACTTGCGGTGATGGATCATGTCCCTGGCGAGAGCGAGGCGGACTCGTTCGGGAAGCGGCGTAGGACCGGGGGTGAGAAGACGCATTTTGTTGAACATGTGGGTAAATCCTTTGGAGTCTGTGCATGGCCCGCGGCTGGCGGGCCAGAGATCCGTGTATGTCTGCCGGCGGCCCGGAAGGGGTGCCCGGCACGCTGTATCCGGGAAAAGAACGGGGAAAAGATACGAGTTTTTCCCGGGCAAGGCAACGAACACCGGGTCCCGCCGGTTAGCGGGAGAACTTGTCCACGTAGCCGGAAATGAAGAGAATGACGATGATGACAGGCAGGATCCAGCGCAGGTAAACCCTGAGCAGGCCGTGCAGCCTGATGCCCGTGCCGGCGTTGGCTTCCTTCGCGAAGTTGTCCCAGCCCCAGCCGCTGTGCAGGGAGCAGAAGAGAACGATGAGCAGGGATCCCAGGGGGAGGAGGTTATTGCTCATGATGAAGTCCTCGAGATCCAGCACGCAGGAGCCCGGTCCGAAGGGCGTAAAGCCTGAGAGGACGTTGAAGCCGAGGGCACAGGGCAGGGAGAGGAGCCAGAGCAGGATGGCGTTGACTACGACGGCGCGGCGGCGGTGCATGCCGTACCTGTCTATGAAGTAGCTCACCATGTTCTCAAACACGGCGATGACCGTGGTCAGGGCCGCGAAGCTCATAAAGACGAAGAACAGCGTGCCCCAGAGCCTCCCGTTCTCCATGGAGGCGAAGATGTTGGGCAGAGCCACGAAGACGAGACCCGGGCCCTGAGAGGGATGCACGCCGAAGGTGAAGCAGGCCGGGAAGATGATGAGGCCCGCGATGAGGGCCACGAGAAAGTCCATGCCCGTGATGAAACAGACTTCGCCGGGGAGAGAGTGCTCTTTGCTGATGTAACTTCCGAAAATGCACATGGAGCCCACGCCCACGGACAGGGTGAAGAAGGCCTGGTTCAGGGCCGCGCTGGCGATGGGGAAGAACCCGATGCTTCTGAATTTCTCAAAATCAGGTTTAAGGTAGAAGGAGAGGCCCTCCGGAGCTCCGGGCAGCGTCATGGAGTGCACGGCCAGGATGACCAGGATGATGAAGAGGCCGGCCATCATGAATTTGACAATGCGCTCGACGCCGTTCTGGAGCCCGAGGAAACAGACCGCCGCGCCGCAGAGCACGGAGAGCGACATGCCGAGCGTCATCTGGCCGGCGCTGCCCGTAAAGGAGCCGAAGAACTTTCCCACGGCGTCAGGCGGAAGCCCCTCGAACGTTCCCGTGAACATGTACCATGTATAAAGGACGATCCAGCCGCAGATGGTCGTGTAGAACATGAGCAGGGTGTAAATGCCGACGATGTTGAGCCAGCTGAACTTATGCCATTTCGTGCCCCTAGGCTCCAGGCGGCCCAGGGCCATGCCGAGATTAAGGCGCGAGGCGCGGCCGATGGCGAACTCACAGATCATGACCGGCATGACCATGAGCTGACAGACGATAAAGAGCAGGAGAAAGCAGGCCCCTCCGTACTCTCCGGTAATAAAGGGGAAGCGCCAGACGTTGCCGAGTCCTATGGCGCATCCGGCAGAGATGAGCAGGAAGCCGAGACGGCTTGCCAGCTGTTCGCGTTTTGCGGGTTTTTCCATGTATCCTCCCAGAGTAACCAGAAAATAATCCGGAAACATATCGCACAGACCGCTCCTCTTGCAAATCACCCGAGTTTTCGCGGGAATGCCCTGAACCCGCAAAAAGCGGCCCCGGCGGGGCTAGCGCGCGCGGGCAAACGTAGTTATTTCTGTTTTCGGATGCTTCCCCCGGCCCTCCGGGACTCAGGGCGGCACCGCTACATGTTTTTGCTGGAGAATGAGCCATGTCGGATTTACGTGACGGTTCGGATCGCAATGTTCTTTACTGGAAAGCCCTCAGGGACACACTGGGCAGGATGCGCCAGGCTGAAGGAGAAGCCCCCGCGTCTCCCGGCGCGGGCGCCCTGCCTCCGGACGACGGGGGAAGGGAGGAGGGGCTTAAGGAACTGCGCTCCCTCCGCGTGAGGCTTGAAGAAGCGCTTGAAGAGCAGACCTCCCTCATGGAGAGGCTTGACAGCATGCCTTCCGACGGCGTTCTCCTGGATGGCCTTGTCCAGGCCACGCACTACATGCTGGAAAGACAGACAGAGGCGAACGAAGGCCTCGGTAAATATCTCGGAGAGCTTGAGAGCCTGCGCGGGAGCGCCGTTCCCCAGACCCCGGCCGGAGCCGCTGACGGCGCCGGAACCCGTCAGGAAGGGGAGGCCCGGGCATCAGGTGCGGCAGAAGAAAGCACTGCCGCCGGATCCGCCGCGGAAGCGGAACCCGAATCCGGACCGCAGGGACAGACCGGATCCTCATGGCGCGCAGCCGCCGGGGACATCGTGGCGGGCCGCTACGACGCGGATCGTGACAAACTTCTTGATGTGCTCGAAGCCGCCATAGCCGGAGCCGACAGGGAGAACGTCCCCGACGCGGAGCGCGGTCCCCTGAAGGCGGCCCAGGAACATTTCACGGATCTTCTGGCCCGTGTTTCTTCTGACACGGGCACGGAGAAGAGCCAGCCTCTCCGGGAAGCCGCTGAATCTGAAGCCCCGGCCGCATCTGAGGCTTCTGATGCCCGTGAGACCGGCGAGAACGCCCCCGCTCCGGCTGCTCCCGGTGAGGAGAGCGCGGAGGGAGCTCCGAATCGCATCCCGGTGACGCGCGGCGACGGCGGCGAGCAGGCTGTGCCCCTGAGGCGTGTCAGCGCCCAAGACGAACCCGGTACGGCCAGTCTGCCTGACTGGATGGCGGATATCGTCGGCATCGCGGCCGGCCGCTTTGACACGGGCAGCAGCCTCGCTGACGTGCAGACCCAGAGCGAGCTTCTGCGCCGCGCCATTGACCGGGCCCGCCAGGAAGGGCGCGAACAGGATTTCAGGCCGTGGTTCGATCAGGCCTCAGCACACATCAACGCCCTTCTCAGAGGCGCTGCCGCCGTGGAAGGCCCGGGCCGCGGGGACAGGGACGAGCCCGAATACATGCGCCTCGTGGACCGCGTCAACGACGGAAGCTACGACAACAGGGTGGAGGACATTTTCCCCATCATCAACGTTGCCCTGCAGGAAGCCCGCCGCCAGGGCAGGGACGGAGAGTACCGCTCCCGTATCCAGCAGGCGGCCGACAGGCTCTCGAAGCTTCTCGGCGGTTTCGGATCAGAGGCCGGAAGCAGGCCGCAGCCCGGAGAAGGATCCCCGGAACCGGAAAAAACGGAACCCGTGCAGGAATCCGCCGCGCAGGCCGGGGAAAGCGCAGATGCCGGCGGGGAGGACGCCGGGGAAGAGGAGCTTCCTCCCTACATGCAGGAAGTAAAAAAGGTGCTGGACGGTTTTTACGATGAGGATCCTGCCGAGGCCCAGTCCCTCGTGCGTTCAGCGGCCATGTCCGCGGCTGAGGATGGGCGGTCGGAGGAGTTCGAGGACATGCTCGGCGCCGCGTCTGATCGTGTGGACACGCTTCTCGGCGGCCGCGACGAGCGTCAGCCCGCCTCCGAAGGGGAGCTCCCTCCGTACATGCAGGCCGTGCAGGGCGTCCTCGAGGGCGCCTATGACAGTGATCCCCGCGCCATGCTGGCCATCGTGCGCAGGGCGGCCCAGCTCGCCGAGCAGGAAGGGCGCCTTGAGGAATACGGCGACATGATCAGCGCGGCCTCCGCCAGGGTCACAGGCATCATGCGTCAGGGACAGGCGGATGGAGCGGAAAATCCCGTGGACGTCACTGACGACGACGGGCGCGCCCTGCCTTCCTACATGGAGGCCGTCCAGGACGTTCTCAGGGGCAGGTACGACAATGACCCCGGCGCCGTGCTGGTCATCGTGCGCCGCGCTGCGGAACAGGCGGCCCGCGAGGGGCGTCAGGAAGAATTCGCCGATATGCTGCAGGCCGCCTCGGACCGCTTCGCCATGCTCATGCACAGATCCGGCCCGGGCCGGAGGGATTTCGGACAGCCGGACTGGCTTACGGCGCTCCAGGACGTGGTCCGCGGCGCCTACGACGATGATCCCGCGCGCATGGAAAGCCTGGTGCGCTGGGCCGCGGACAGGGCAGCGGAAGAGGGCCAGATGGGGCGCGTCAGAGGCCTCATCGAAGAGGCCGCGCGCCGTGTCAGGGCCGTGTCGCGCCGGAACGGATCTTTCTGGGATGCTTTTTAGGCCTGCTGCGGGGAGATCTCCGGAGCGAACCTGAAAATTCCGCTGTCTTCTGCATGACAGCGTATGGTTCATACAAAAACAGAATCGCCGCCTCCCTGTGAGGGGAGACGGCGATTTTTGTGTCTGTTCAGTGTGTCAGACCGCGTTTAGGCCCAGACCACGAGATGGCTGTCGAGGTAGCTCGGCAGGTCCGGCGTGATGGGGATGACGCGCACGCCGTAGGCGTGGACGCCGTTGTGGCGGGTCTGGTAGTTGCAGGAGTAGACGAGGCTCTTGTCGCTGGTCGTCCTCTCGAAGCTCAGCGGGACGATGTCCGGGGTGCCGATGAAGTCGGTGCCGTCAAAGGGACCGACCACGAGCTGCACGAGGATCTCGTCGCGCTGCATTTCGCCCTGTTCGAGGCTCAGGGTCACGTGGATGTCCTGGCCCCTGGAGCAGGTGTCGCCTTCCATGCCGTCCACGCGCAGGAGGCCGGTTCTGAGGGTGCTGAAGCGCTGGCTGATGTTTTCCTTCCATTTCACAAGGCGCTTCACGGACTCGAACTCGTCGGCCTCAATGGCCTTGTAGCGCAGGGCCGCGGGCTCGTAGGACATCTCGAGGTAGTCGTGCACCATGCGGTGTGAGCTGTAGACGGGGATGAGGGAGCGCATGGACTCCTTGATCATCCGGATCCAGCGCACCGGGATGCCGTCCTGGTTGCGGTAGCTGTAAAGCGGGATGACCTGCTCCTCGAGGAGCGTGTAGAGGGCCTCGGCGTCGGAGTAGTCGTTCTGCGTGTCGTTGTGCTGCACACGGGTGACAACGGGGCCGATAGTCCAGCCGTTGCCGCCGTTGTAGCCTTCGCACCACCAGCCGTCGGAGATGCTCAGGTTGAGCACGCCGTTGACCGAGGCCTTCTGGCCGCTGGTGCCGGAGGCTTCATAAGGCCTGCGCGGCGTGTTCAGCCAGACATCGCAGCCCTGCACCATCAGGCGGGAGATGGCCAGCGAGTAGTCCTCGAGGAAGAAGATGCGGCCGAGGAAGCGCTTCTCCGTGCAGTGGTGGATGATCTCCTGCATGATGTCGATGCCCTGGCTGTCCGCGGGATGGGCTTTGCCCGAGAAGAGCAGGGCCACGGGACGATCCGAGGAATTCAGGATGCGGTCGAGGCGGTCAATGTCGGCGAAGAGCAGGTTGGCGCGCTTATAGGGCGCGAAGCGCCTGCCGAAGCCGATGAGCAGGGTGTCAGGAGAGAGCTTCGAGATGGCCGTTTTGCTGTCCTCGCGGCTCACGCCGAGCTTCTTGTAGAACTCGGGAAGCCTGTTGCGCAGGACGTCGAGCAGATTGGCCTTCATGGACTGCCGGGCGCGCCAGATGACCTTGTCCGGGATGGAGGAGAACTTGTACCAGCCCGTGGCGCGGCTTGACAGATCGACCCAGCCCTTGCCGAGCGTGCTCGTCAGCAGGAAGTTGATTTCGGGGCTGGCGTAGGAGGGCATGTGCACGCCGTTGGTGATATGACCGATGGGCACTTCGGCTATAGGCATGCCGCGCCAGAGGTTGTGCCACATGTGCCGCGAGACGTCGCCGTGCAGGCGGCTCACGCCATTGGCCCGGCTCGAGTAGCGCAGGGCCAGGATGGTCATCTCGAAGGAGTCGCTGCCCGTGCCGGTCATGCGGCCGATATTGAGGAAGTCACCCATGCTCAGGCCGATGTTGTTGGCGTAGCCCGAGAAGTACTTCATCATGAGCTCGTTGCGGAAGCGCTCGTTGCCGGCGTCAACGGGCGTGTGCGTGGTGAACACGCAGCTCGAGCGGACGATTTCGCCAGCTTCCTCGAAGCTCAGGTGGTAACCGTTCATGAGATTGCGGATGCGCTCGAGGATGAGGAAGGCGGAGTGCCCTTCATTCATGTGGTAGACGGAAGGCGTGATGCCGAGCTCGTTCAGGAGCATGACGCCGCCCATGCCGAGGAGGATTTCCTGACGGATGCGGAAGTCCCTGTCCGCCACGTACAGGCTGTCCGTGATCTTACGGTCATCGGGGGTATTTTTGGGCAGATTGGTGTCCATGAGGTAGAGCTGGATGGTACCCACGCGCACAAGCCAGACCCTGGCGAAGAGCCTGCGCTCAGGGAGCTGCAGGCTGACCTCAAGAGGATCGCCTGTGCTGTCCCTGACGAGCTCCATGGGAAGCTCGGTGACATCGTTCTCCGGGTAGATGGCGATTTGCCGGCCGTTCTTGTCGATCTGCTGTTTAAAGTAGCCGTAGCGGTAGAAGAGGCCGATGGCCACCAGCGGGATATTGAGATCGCTGGAGCTCTTCAGATGGTCGCCGGAGAGCACGCCGAGACCGCCGGAATAGATGGGCAGGGACTCGTGCAGGCCGTATTCCGTGGAGAAGTAGGCGACGGGCGTCTCGGGCGTGACCGCGCCCTCCGAGTGCACGGGACGGGACATGTACTCATCGAAATCCCTGAGCGTGTCCTCATAGAGGGAAAGGTAGGCGGAGTCGGAGACGAGATCCGAGATGGTTTCGTCCGTGGCTTCCTCAAGGCAGGAGAGCGGGTTGTGTCCGGAGCTTTCCCAGATCTGGGGATTGAGGCGTATGAAGAGCGGCCAGCACGAGGGATGCCAGCACCACCAGAGGTTGTTGGCGAGTTCGCGCAGGCGTCCGAGCGCGCGCGGGAGCCTCGTCAGGGACGTGAAGCTGTGCAGGAGGGGCGTCAGCGAGGAGACGTCGAGGAAGATGTGCGTTGAGTGGTCGGAGACGGCCTCGCGCAGTTCCGCGCCGTGTTCCAGAGCCTTGCCGAGAGCGAGATCGTAGGCCCTGATGTAGTAGGGGAAGAACGAGGACCAGTCACACTTCGTGGCTGTCGCCCTGGCCGCTGTCCTGAGCTTCGCGAGGGTCTCGTCCGGCATGGCGACGAAGTCCGAGATCATCTTTTCGAGGCTTTTCACGCAGGCGTCACCCTGATGGCGGCGCTGCAGGACGGAAACGCCGAGCTCGGAGCTTTCCTTGTTCAGGGAACGGGCCCAGAGGCCGAAGCCGGCCAGATCCGAGGTGATGGTGGGAACGCTGCTGGCCACGCTTTCCTCAGGGGTGTAGCCCCAGGGCTCGTACCAGGACGGGAAGACACCAAGATCGCAGGCTGCCAGGACCTCGGCGTAGCGCATGTTGAAGAAGCCGTCGCGTCCGTCCAGGAGAGCGGGATCGAAGATCACGGAGACGTGATCCTTTTCCGTGTTGTTGAGGCCGTAGGTGTGGCAGGCCGTGAGGATGGGATCGTTATTGATGTTGTGGACGTGATGCGAGCAGATCCACTGGCTGCCGTCCCCCGGCATCTTCGCGGGATCGCCGGACACGGCGTCCTGATTCACGCCGGAATGGCCGCCCATGACGCAGCAGAGGGCCAGTATGTAGCTCTGGGAATCAGCCAGATCCTGGTTCACCCTGCCGAGGGCCTGCAGGAAGACGTCGATGCCTTTGTTATGGAACTCGTAGCGTCCGGAAATGATGACGATGCGCGTCTGTTCGGGGAGTTTTCTGCGCAGAAGCCTCTCGGCGCAGCTTATGACAGCGGCGCGGTAGGCCTGGGGACGGGTGCGCTCCTTCGAGAAATCGGGGATGACGCGCAGGTCGAGGCCGTTCGGGGTGACGATGTCGGGCTTCCGGCCGAGAACGACGCTGGCTTCTTCGGCCGTTATGTCGCTCACCGTGGTGAAGCAGTCAGCTTCCCTGGCCGAGGCTGTTTCCATGGAACACTTGGCCGTAATGCCGAGAGAAGCCGCTTCCCTGCGGGGATCGAATTTGGTGGCCAGCATGGAATAGAGGTCGCGGCCGTTGCCGGAGAGGGAGCGGCCGAGCATGGTGGCGTGCGTTGTAAAGACCGTACCCACGGGCGGGCAGTGGCGCTTGAGGTAGAGGAGTCCGGCGCCGCACATCCATTCGTGGAACTGGGCTATGGCCGGGCAGCCAATGGGCTCGAGCATGTGCTGGTAGATGGTCGCGATGACCTCGCCGCAGGCCGTGGCGAACATGACCGGCTCGATGTAGTCCCAGCCGCCGGACATGGAGTCGACCTGGTATTCCTTCCAGTATTCGTAGAGGAGCTGGTTCTGGTCGTAGCGGTTGCGGAAATTGACCAGGATGACCTTGGGCTTGCCGGGGATATTCCAGTGTCCGAGGCGGCATTTCAGGTTGTGCGCCTTGAGGATTTTGCCGACGGTTTCGATGACGGGGTCGCTGTCTTCCTCGAAATCAGGGTTGTTGCCCAGATCCGGTCCGAGAAGCCAGTAATTCTCCCCGAAGTTTTCGATGGCCTGAAGGGCTTTGCTGCTGACGACGGCGTAGATGCCGCCTACTTTATTGCAGACTTCCCAAGAGGTCTCAAACAGCGTGATATTGCCATAATCCATCAAGAGCCTCCTAAAAGCATGAAGAGCTGTGAAAAATGGTTCGCGTCAGTCCTTTTCCGTCCGCACTGAGGGAAAGAGGCGCTGCGGAAGGGAACGGGATCGTTGTTTTCTCTCTGGAGAATGAAATCTAAGTTCCATTTTGGCAAGAAGGAAATGACGGTCTGGCGCGGTCTGCAGGAAGCAGTCCCGCGGAAAGAGGCTGGGGGCCGGAAAGGGGGGCTGAGAGAGACAGAACAGGAGGGAACTCCGGCCAGAGCTCTTTCCTTTCGTACCCCCGCGCGTACCGTCAGGTGCGCGGCGGTTTCCTGATTTTTACGAACCTGCAGGGAACAGCCGGGCACTGTTTTCTCCCCGGATCGGGCGTCACTGTATCAGGCGGCAGCGATGCCGCGGTGTCCCGCAGTCCTCTGATGCGCGTCCGTAATTTTCCCGCCTGCAGGGCAGGTCCTGGATTTTCACTCTCCGGAACGCGGCCATGCCGGGCGTACGGAAACGGGCCGGCGCCAGGAAGGCAGCCGGCCCGGGAAAAGCGGGGGGGATTATACTGTGACGCCGAGGCGCTGCTTTACGGTCTGCTCGAGATCGGCCAGCACGTTCATGTAGAAGATGTAGGCGTCGTAGGGGGAGTCGTATGGAGAGAAGTACTTGTGCACGTCGCCGTCCGAGAAGAACTTGGTGCACATGTAGTAGAAGTGGTCCGAGGTGGTGAGCCGGCGCCAGGTGCGGATAAGCCCCTCGTCGCCGGTCCGCTTCACGTTATTCTCGAGCGCGGCGACAGCCCCGAGGGCGTCGTCCTGCAGATCGTTGCCGCGCCAGGCCGAAAGATCGCGCTCGGCGTCGGCCCAGGAGATGAAGCGGGGGATATCGAGCCTCGCCATGGGCGAGCAGTGATCAGCCACTTCGGTCGGTGTGGCGAAGGAGAAGTCCTTGTTCTTCAGAACCATGCCGGGCAGGGCTTCCATGAAGTCGAAGATGCCGGTGGCCTCCCACTGGTGCTCACCGAAGGTCTCGTAGTCCATGAAGAGATTGATGGTCTCGCCCTGTCCGTTGAGGGAGAAGAGCCAGCTCGTGTACTTCTCGGCGCTGAGCGGATATTCCTCCCACGCGCGGTTGGAGAAGCGGAAGGCGATGTCGTCGGAAAGCCGGTAGTTCTTGAGGAGCAGGCGTATGCGGCGGCAGGTGCTCGGCTGATAGACGAAATTGGGGCTGCGCCAGTTGATGACCTGATCCGCGCCCTCCGTGAGGATGGCCCTGAAGCCCTTTTCCTCGGCGACATTCGCGATATCGTTGTTGTAGATGAGCTCCGTGTTGCGGAAGGCCGTGGGCGTGACGTTGAAGTATTTCTTCACGAGGCGGTCGTGCTCATCGATCTGGGCCCTGAACTCGTCCATGGAGAAGAGAAAGGCCAGGGTATGGGCGTAGGTCTCGGAAAGCACTTCCACGCAGCCCGTGTCCACGAGCTTCTGGAAGCTCTCGAGCACGTCCGGCGCGAACTGCACCATCTGATCGATGAAGACGCCGGAGAAGGAGAAGCACACCTTGAAGGCGCCGTCATGCCTTTTTATCTGGCGGTAGAGAAGGTCGTTCATGGGCAGGTAGCACTTCTGGGCCACCTTGCGCATGATGGAACGGTTCGCCTCGTCATCCTCGTAAATATGGTTGTGACCAATGTCGAAGAAGGAATAATGACGCAGACGGTACGGCTGATGGACCTGGAAATAAAAGCAAACGGAAGGCATGTCAGTTTCCTCTCTTCACAAGGTCGGCGTATATCTGTTCAAGTTTGACGGCCGCATTTTCCCAGCGGATGTGCTTGAGTTCCTCCGCGCAGTTTTTCGCGATGAAGCGGCCGAGGGCCGGATAGGCGAGGACAGCGCAGATGCGGTCTGCCATTTTTCTCACGTCCCAGAAGTCGACCTTGAGGGCGTTGTGGATGACTTCGGAGACGCCGGACTGTTTGCTCATGAGCACGGGAACATCATACACCATCGCTTCGAGGGGCGCTATGCCAAAAGGCTCGGAAACGCTGGGCATGACGTAGAGGTCGCTCGACGCGTACATGCGATCCACCTCGTCGTGCTTCAGAAAACCCGTGAACGTGAATCTGTGGCCCATGCGGTAGTGGGCCACGCGGGCCACGATGGAGCGCAGCATGTCACCTGAGCCGGCGACAACGAAGCGCACGTCGGGCATGACGTTGAGCACGAGACGCGCGGCCTCCACGAAGTAGTCCGGCCCCTTCTGAAAGGTTACGCGTCCCATGAAGAGGACCTGCCTGGCTTTGCTGCCGCGGTCCGCGTTGTGGTAGATGTGGCCCGCCTCGCGGCGGGACACGGCGTTGTGCACTACGGAAATTTTGCTCTCCGGAATTTTGTACACGCGCATGACGAGATTCTTGGTGAAGTGGCTGACGCACACGACCCTGTCGGCCGCGGTCATCCCCTCCCACTCGATGTGGGAGACCACGGGGTTCATGTGCTCGCCGCTGCGGTCGGCTTCGGTGGCGTGTACATGCACCACGAGCGGTTTGCCGCTGACGCGCTTGGCCATGATGCCGGCGGGATAGGTCATCCAGTCGTGGCAGTGGATAACATCGAAGTTCTCCCGCCTGGCGAGCACCTGGGCCGCGAGGCTGTAGCGGTAGACCTCGCTCAGCAGATCCTTCCCGTAGCCGCCGTGCAGGGTCAGGGTTACGTCCGGAGCTCCGGGCCACGTGACGGTCTTCTCCTCTGTCGTGGTCTTCTGCCCGCGCTCAAGCTCTTCGCGCGTCTTCGCGTACGTCTGCGGAGTGATGTAGGGCGTGAGGCTGGAATCGAGGTACTCGAGCTTCAGGTTCTTTTTGAAGAAGGTCCTCGTGTCCGTGAAGATTTCCTTTTCGGATCCACCCCCGCCGCCAGGAACCACGATGCCCGAGGCTGAACGCATGGAGAGGCCGCCCGGTTCGTCAGCTCCTTCACCGGAAAGCAGTTTGGGGACGACGAAAATGACCTGGGTGCCTCTGCCGGTGAGGGCTCTGACCATTCCCTCGCAGGCGGATCCGAGACCGCCGCTGATGTATGGCGGGAATTCCCACCCGAACATGAGCACTCGCATTAGTCATTCCTCCATTTTAGGTGCTTCTCCCAGCGTTCATACGCTTTCGGATCGGCCGCGCGGGCGAGGAGCAGGGCGCGGTAGACCTCTGCCTCACTCCAGGCTTTGGCGATGCTGCCGTGCGGCGCCCAGGGCTCGGTGCCGGAGAAGATTTCCGAGATATGGCCAAGACAGGATTCCGAGAGATGTCTTGTGAAAAGCGGCGAGATGGTATTCAGGAAATCCGTGACAACCCCGGTCATGACGGTCCTTTTCCCGGCGCTCACGGCTTCGGTGGTTTTGAAGAGGGCATCAGCGTAAACGCCGAGGAGCCATGGCCAGACCGTGCCCTGATGGTAGCTTCTGCCGCGCTCCGCGGGGCTTCCCGCGTAGTCCGGGCAGAAGGCCGGATCATCGGGAGAGAGCGTGCGCAGGCCGAAGGGCGTGAGGAGCTTTTCCCTCGCAATTTTCACGACCCCCTCCGCCTTCTCCGGCTCGAGAACCGGGAAGGGCAGGGCCGCCGCGAACAGCTGGTTGGGACGCACGGAATTGTCCGGGCCGCCGTCCTCCTCACTGCGCCATACGTCGCGCAGGGAGCCGTCCGGAAGCAGGAAGCGTTTCCTGAAGACCGTCCGCATGGCGGCAAGTTCCTTCGCGCTGCAGGGATCGGGATCCTTTCTCTGCAGGGCGATGTGGTGCGCCAGGGCCAGGGTATTGTACCACAGTGCCTCGATTTCCACGGGATGGCCGTTGCGCGGCGTGACCGGCCTGCCGTTAATCTGCACGTTCATCCAGGTGAGCTGGGTGTTCGGCGTTCCCACGTCCAGGAAGCCGCTTTCGTCCGCGGAGACGAAGAGAATGTGCCCCTTTCTGTAGGCGCCGATGATGCCGTAGAGGGCCGGGGCCGCGAAACCGAGAACTTCCTTCCTGAGGGCTGCCTCGCCGCGGTGCTTTGATATGGCGGAGAGGAGGGACTGCACGGCCCAGGCGTACCACAGGGAGGAATCAATGCAGTCATACCCCGACGGCGCGCCGTCAACGGTGAACGTGTTGGGAATGAGGCCGTCGCTGACACTCGCCGTGATGCGCTTCAGCACGGCCATGCCCTCTTCGAGGCGCCCGCCGAGAAAAGCGCAGCCCGGCAGGGAAATGAGCGCGTCACGGGACCACGAGCCGAACCAGTGGTAGCCCGCGAGAATGGCGTCTTGACCGCGCGTATCCTTGATGAGGAAGACGCCGCACTGGGCCTCCAGAAAGTCCGCGAGAGAGGCGGTATCGGCCCGCCCCCTGAGATGCTCCTTTTCTTCCTTCTTCCAGATCTCGCGCAGGGGCACCGTTTTTTTCGTGCCGCGCGGCGGGAGAATTTCCTCCGTTGAGGCGGAGAGGATCACGTCCCTTCCGGGCGTCAGCGTGATTTCGAAGAGGCCGGGAGAGAAGAGATCTTCCTGGTAGTCGAAGCCGCGCTCCTGGTCGAAGGGATACTCCACATTATAGATCCAGTCGGGGGAGGGCAGGAAGTCGAAGGAGCCGGAGCACTGCATGAAGAAAGGCGGGAGGCTGTTGTAGGGCTGAATCTTGAATCCCTGCCATACGGGATAGGTCTTGACCTGCAGATCCATATTGGCGTGGGTCAGATCGTGATAGCCGCGGAAAGCCAGAAGCGGGGCGGCCTCAAGGGTGCATTTCAGGGCTGGGGCACTGCTGTCGGTTTTCTTCAGGCTGTAGCGGATGAGAACGGTGTGCCTGTCCCTTACCAGCATGAGAGAGCGCGTGAGGCGGAACCCAGGGCCCTCGAAGACAAAAGTCGGGTACGGTGAAGCCGAAAAGGTTTTCAGACTGCCGGAAGGATCCGGATAGATGGCGTTGGGGTGTTTGCGGCTGGAGAGCGGTATCCTGCCGTTTTCCGTGACGAGCCAGTCTTCCATGCCGGAAAGAAGGACATGGCGGCCTATGTGATCGAGATTTGCGACAAGGAGACCGTGGTAGCGCCGGCTGTTGCAGCCGGTGATCGTGCCTGAAGCGTAGTCGCCTGTGCCGTTACATTCCAGCCATTCGGTGCGGAGGGAACGGTCTGAATTCTGAAGTTCTGGAGTCTGACAGCTGAACATGAGAAAAACCTCCGGGCAATTCAGCACGCCGATCGGACAAAGGAGCGGATATCTTCGTGGGCGGATCCATATCCTGCCGTGCGTTTGTGGCAGGGCTGTGACGGAGCGGGGGAAAAGGGGGAAAACCTGTACCCGTATGGAAATGCAGAACTCGGGCTTCTACGAAATAATTCTATGAATTCGGAGGCTGTAGTCAAGCAGTGGCGCAAAATTACATGGTTTTTTCGGCAAATGACACAAAGTTGTGCCGCAAATCTTTCCCTGTGGGGAAAAAAAGAGGGAGCGCCGCGGCGCTCCCCCAGTCAGAGACTTCCTCTAAAGAAGAATAATCGTTTCGTTTTGTGTTTAGAAAACTATTCTTACTTTATTACTATCTTTTTATATCCAGTCCACAACCGCGGGTCTGCGTTCCGGAATACGGAGATACTTCACTGAGGGGTAGCCGGCCATGCACCCGGCGAAGATGTTGTGCCCCTCGGGAAGGCCGAGGTAGTCACGGATGGCAGGAGTCTTCTGCGCCGTTTCGACGACGTACCCGGCCCAGGTGGTGCCGAGTCCCAGGGTGTAGAGCATGAATTCGAGATAGGTGAGAGCCACGGCGCAGTCGGAGAAGCACAGACCGTCTGTCTCGTTCTTCGCGTGGGCGAAGATGACGCAGGGGGCGTGGCGCAGGATGACGTCCCGGCCCCTGTCAAAAGCTGCGCACTCATTCTGGAAGCCCTTCATGCCGCGCATGGCGTTGATGGTGACGGCAGCCAGCGCCTGGATCTTGGCGCGGTCATCGAGGACCACCCATCCCACTCCCTGGACATTCTTGGCTGTGGGGGCGTAGCGGGCCGTGTCCAGGGCCCTGCGGAGGAGTTCCCTCGGCACGGGCCTGTCCTCGAAAAGGCGCGTGGAGCGGCGGGATTTGGCCAGCCCGGAAAAATCGTCAGCCGTGATGGTGTTCTCCGGCACCCTGGGAAGGACGCCGGCCTCCAGACCGTCCATGCTTACGGCGCCGGCCGGGCAGATGGCGGCGCAGTGCCCGCAGCGGATGCAGGCGCATCCCGCGAGATCCCTGAAATAGGCGCGGCCGTCCTTCATCCGTATGCAGTGACAGACGCAGTCCCGCACGCAGAGACCATCTCCGAGACAGCGCGAAGCGTCAATACTGATAAATGACATGATTACCTCTTTTACTGAGTCCCGGGAAAGACGGCTGCGCACCCGGCGCTCCCCGAATGGGGATGTGCCGGGCCTCTGCTGCGCGCTGGACGGCCTGCCGGGATGGAAATAATGCGATGGACTGTCAGGATAATGCGGACAGGAAGCCCTTCTTCTGCTGACAGGAAAGGAGGATATTCTTTGCGGGCGTTCCTGTCCGTTTTTCTGGTATGTGTGGAGGCTTCTTCCTGTGCTCCGGTCCTCAGGCTCTGTGCGCGCGCCCGGCTTCTCCGGAAGCGGGTGCCACCCTGGCACCGGCGTCAGGCGCGACGGGCGCGTAAAGGTCATAGAGCGCCTTCTTCAGGTCCTCTTCCTTGATGCCGAGCACTTCGGAAAGCTCGCCGGCCACAAGGCTCATGGCCTGTTCCTTCAGGCGGCGTTCGCCGAAGGACAGATCCTTCCTGCGTCCTATAACCAGAAGCTCGTGGAGGACACCGGCGACAACCTTCAGATCCGGACTCTTCATCTTGTCGATGTAGTCCCTGAACCGCCGGTTCCAGTTCTGGCCGACGAAGACCGGCTTGTCTGTGCCGTTCTTCAGTGCCTCGAGTATCCGGGAGGCCTTGTCCTTGCTGACGAGACGGCGCAGTCCGACATTCTGGGCGTTCTTTACCGGAACAATCAGCGTGATATTGCTGTTCTGAATGCAGACCCTGTAAAAGTCGCAGCTGGTTCCCGCCATGGACTTGCTGTCTATGCGGTTGATCTTGCCCACGCCCTGAGCGGGGTAAACCACCAGGTCGTTTACTCTGTACATTTCTATGCCCCTTCGCCTTGTGGCGGCAGTAACACAATCCTCTGTTGATGGTTTCTGCTTGGGAAAACACCGGACTGGGTACGTGTGCGGGACAGCCCATCCCACAGGCGTATTTCTGGTGCCCTCCGCAGCGGATACAGTTATCAGCCGTGCCAGAGGAGGCGTCTGCAGGGGCAGTACGGGCAGGAAAATGTTTTTCTTGAGAGGGGAGAAACCCGTTTGCGCCGGAATTTTTATCTCGGCGCAGTCTGCCTGTCTGACAATACTTAGACCTCTGGCCTGATTAATAATAACTATCCTCCTGAAGGAGGTCTAGAGAAAAGGCAGAAAAACACATGGCTGACGCATCTGGCTCAGCCTGGGCCTGCAATCCGGAACAGGGAAGATTCCGTGCGCCCTGTGACGCCCTGTCCGGCATCCCCATCCCGTTATCCGCGGCTCCCGGTCTTCCCCGGCGTCAGTGAAATAATATGATGGCCCACGGACGGAGCTTCCCCGGGCCGGCTCCTCTTTTCGTCCGGAGCCCGGCCGTCACCTGATTTTTTGATGCGTCAGCCCCGCTGAAAAACGCCTCTCTGCATACTGGCCGCGTCCTCCGGGGCTTTACGTGAAAAGCGGGAGGCGGTAGCTCTTTGCGGAACTTTTTTCTTCCGGGGAGGACGGCAAATGGAACTTCTTATGCTCGGCACCGGCCACGCCATGGTGACCCGCTGCTACAATACGTGTTTTCTGCTCAGCGGAAACGGGGAACGCCTGCTCGTGGACGCCGGCGGCGGCAACGGCATTCTCGTCCAGCTTGAAAAGGCGGGCGTCTCCGTGGACGAAATCCATACCATTTATGTGACGCACAAGCATGTGGATCACGTCATGGGCGTCATCTGGATGATCCGCACCATCTGCCAGAACATCAACAGGGGCACCTACAGGGGCACGCTTACGGTCTGCGCCCACCAGGAACTCCTTGATATCATCCGCTCCATCGTCATGATGCTGATCCGCGAAAAGGAGACGCGGCACATAGGCTCCCGCGTGCTTTTTGTGCCCGTGGCCGACGGGGAGGAGAGGGAAATCCTCGGGCATAAGACCGTTTTCTTCGACGTGCGCTCCGTCAAGGCGAAGCAGTTCGGTTTTTCCATGTTCCTCCCCTGCGGAAAATTTACCTGCCTCGGCGACGAGCCCCTGAGTCCTTCCGGGGAACCGTACGCCAGGGGAAGCGCGTGGCTCATGCACGAGGCTTTCTGCCTCGAGTCCCAGAGCGATATCTTCACGCCGCACGAAAAGCTCCATTCCACCGTGAAGGAAGCCTGTGAGAACGCGGCGCGCATGGGCGTGGAAAATCTCATTCTCTACCACACTGAAGACAGAAATCTCCCGCGCCGCAGGGAACTCTACACTGAAGAGGGCCGTGCCTTTTTCGGCGGCAGGATATACGTGCCGGACGATCTCGAAAGGATCACCATCTGCTGACAGCAGAAGCGTTTTATTCTCTTTATGCGGCGTTGCCAGAAGGGAAACTTGTGTTTATATACAGGGCGGAAGGGATTTTTCTTCCCGAGGCCGCCTGCCCGGGAGCACGGGCGACCGCGTCCGCAGGCTGGCAGTTCCGCAACGGTTCACAACTTTTCCCAGGAGGCTTTACGTCATGGCTGTAAGAGTAGCTATCAATGGTTTCGGCCGCATCGGCCGTCTCGCTTTCCGTCAGATGTTTAAAGATCCCGAATATGAGATCGTGGCCATCAACGACCTGACCAGCCCGAAGATGCTTGCGTACCTTCTCAAGTACGACAGCACCCATGGCAAGTTCCCCGGCACCGTCGAAGCCACGGAAACGTCTATCAAAGTCGATGGCAAAGAAATCACCATCTACAAGGAAAAGGACGCCGCCAATCTTCCCTGGGCCGATCTTAAAGTCGACGTGGTGCTCGAGTGCACCGGCTTCTATACGTCGAAGGAAAAGTCCATGGCCCACATCAAGGCCGGCGCCCGCAAGGTCGTTATTTCCGCTCCTGCCGGCAAGGACCTTCCGACCATCGTCTTCAACGTCAACCACAAGATCCTGAAGCCCACCGATCAGATTATCTCCGCGGCCAGCTGCACCACCAACTGCCTCGCTCCCATGGCCAAGGCCCTCAATGACCTCTGCCCCATCGAATCCGGCTTCATGACCACCATTCACGCCTACACCGGCGACCAGATGATCCTCGACGGCCCGCAGCGCAAGGGCAACCTGCGCCGCTCCCGCGCCGGCGCTGTCAACATCACTCCCACCTCTTCCGGCGCTGCCAAGGCCATCGGCCTCGTCATCCCCGAGCTTGACGGCAAGCTGAACGGCGCCGCCCAGCGTGTCCCGGTTCCGACCGGCTCCACCACCATCCTCGACGCCGTCGTGCAGGGCAAGGTCACCGCTGACGAAGTCAACGCCCAGATGAAGAAGGAAGAGACTCCTTCCTTTGAATACAACACCGACGACATCGTTTCCCAGGATATCGTCAACAGCACCGCCGGCTCCATCTTCGACGCCACCCAGACCAAGGTTCTGCCCATGGGCGACAAGACCCTCGTGCAGGTCGTGTCCTGGTACGACAACGAAAACTCCTACACCAGCCAGATGGTGCGCACCATCAAGTATTTCTCCGAACTCAAGTAGTCCGGATTTTATCTGAATCAGAAGCTCTCGGTCCTTCGGGACGCGGGAGCTTTTTTTGTTTTCTGACGCCCGGCCTGGGGTCTTTCTGACACCTGTCTGTTGCCAAAAGATCAGCTGATTGTTATTTTTTTCCCAACTTGTAAGCAAAAGGCACCTGTGCCTGCAGGATGAGGGCGGCGGAGGTACGCGGCCTCTTTTTCTGTCCTGCCCGGCGCAGCAAAACAGCTTCTTGGAGGTAGTATGGATCTTCTGACTTTTATCATGTGCTGGATTGTTTTCGCGGTCATCGCGGGCTGGCGCTTCTACATCTGGAAGAATGAGAGCAAAGCCGGCATCACCCTGGAAGACAGGAACGACACTTTCGGCGCGAAATTTTTTGGCGTGAGGATGCGCACCATCGATTTTGTGCTCCTCAACTTCATTACCGGCAACTTCCTCTTCGCCTACTTCTGCTATGACATGTCCAAGCGCCTCAAGAAGCGTTACCCCCAGGCCGGGATCATGGTTGTTCTCGTCATCATCGGTATCGCTCTCATGATGTGGAACGCCAACCTGCTTATGGCACAGTATGACCGCGTCTTCAGCAGCCTGAAGGAAACCGGCATAGCCCAGCTTCCCGTCACCCTTGGATGGGCCGGCACCGTCTTCGCTGTCATCAGCCTGGTGGAGCTCGTCATCCTTATCGCGCTTTCCCTCATGTCCAAGGGCTATATCGAGCGCTTCATGATGGAAGAGGGCGTCGGATGCAGCATGAGCTGGATTTTCTGCCTCATTATGCCCATCTTCTACCAGTACTACTGCATCAGGAATGCGGAAAAGCGCTGCGGCAAGGAAGTCCCCGGCGGACAGCAGGAGAATCCGCTGGATTCCGCTTCCTCTGACACGGCCGGAACAAAGTAGCCGGTATCTTCTTTTCCCGAAAGGCCGGAGTGTTTCTGCGGCCTTTTGAATGCGGCAGGCACGCCTAATAAGACAGCGGGCCTGTCGCTTCCTTTTTTCAGGCTGTTCTGGGCAAAGCCCTGTCACAGGGGCCGGTCTTTGGGACTCCCGAATCCTCTGCCCTTTGCGGTGTGTTATGAGCCAGGGACCGGTACTCTGTTCCTGAGCGTGCATCCGGAGGAGAAGGAGATTTTGTCCTGCCGCTGTGCCGGTGTCACGGCTGATGACGGCGGTGCGCCTGGGGGCCCGGGATCGGGGCAGCAGTCTGCTCCCGGTGATGAAATGAACGGCTCCGTTACGCAGTGCGGAAGGGTGAACGGCGGGGCGGAGGTTACAGAAAAAGGGACTCACGTTTTCACGTAAGTCCCTGATTTTCCAGTTGGTCGGGATGAAAAGGTTTGAACTTTCGACCCCTTGAACCCCATTCAAGTGCGCTCCCAGACTGCGCTACATCCCGACTGGTGCGAATGAGTCTACGCCTGAGGGCCGTTTCTGTCAAGCGATTTCGGGAAAAAAGCGTTTTTTCTGTCGTCAGGGCAGGGCCTGGATGCGGACACGCGTGATTCCGGAGTTCTCGATGCCAAGCCGTCTGGCCCCCGTGCGGGAGAGATCGACCACGCGGTGGGCCACGAAAGGGCCGCGGTCATTGACGCGCAGCACCACGCTTCTGCCGTTGCGCAGGTTCGTGACCCGTATTCTGGTCTGCAGGGGCAGGATCTTGTGGGCGCAGGTGGCCGCGTCCTGATCGTAGATTTCTCCCGAGGCCGTAGGCTTTCCGTCAAAGTCGTCGCCGTACCAGGAGGCCGTGCCTTCCTCGACGAACCCCTCAGCCGAAGACAGCGTGTGCCAGGTTCGGCCTTTTTCTTCGTAGGAGACGCCGCCCGTCTCGCCTCCCGTGAACCAGCAGTCCGCCGCGTCGCCGTACATGCAGAGCGGCAGGCAGACTGAGAGGCCAAGCAGGCCGGCGCGTTTTCCGATTTCGCGCGCTTCGGCTGGAACGAACCGGGAAAGGGTGCTGATGAGCTGCTGTCGTGTATAACGCATGCGCCCAGAAAAACAGACAGAAGAGCTTTTGGCAAGCCGCGGGAAAAAACATCGTAAGTTCCCCATATCCCCCTCGCTATTTTCCGCCTGAGCTGGGAAGGTCTCCGTAACAACGAAACACGGAGGTTCCCATGAATTCAGACTTTCCAAAGGACAGGCGCCGCCGCTGCAGGGGGCGGCAGCATTGACTGGAACGGACTCTTTGAACAGTACGCGGCGGAAGGCGGTACGCTTCAGGATTTCTACTACGGTTCCATCCAGAAGCTGGTGCGGCTTTACCTGCCGCTGAGCCGCCGGATCCCCAGCCTCAGCACGTTCCTTGTCCATATGGAAGAAGAAAGAGACAGACGGGATCCTGCCAGGAGCAGCGTCTGCGCCGGGCTCTACAGGGAATTTCTTTCGGCTCTTCGCATCAGTGAGTGGGTAAAAAAGGAGTCAGAATCCATGAAGCCCCTTGCCTAGAAAGGAGAAATAGCCAGGCCGACTCTATTCGGTAGTGTAATCCGCAGCCTCGTGCGGGACTTAGACTCATGGCTTAAGGCGTATTCCAGGGCTCTCTACCGCTACATCCTCGAAAAGCATATGACCCGGAGCCTGAAGGAAACCGGAAAAATCATCATCCGCGCGTCCCCCTGGATATGAAGGAATTAAGAGCCGGCTTCGATTTTGAGGCCTGGAACCCGATGACGCCCGAGGGCAGAGCCCGCCGATAGTCATCGGTATTTGAAAACGATCGCAGAAGGCGGCCCGTTCAACCGAACGGACCGCCTTCTGCTTTTCTGCGCCGGGGGCCGACGCCGACCCCGGCAAAATTTACATTTTCGGGGTTATGGGAAACTTACTCCATATCGTTGTTATCAGCCCAGAGCTCACACTGTGTCATCACAGTCTGGACAGCATCGTCCATGCCTTCCGGCGGATACTTGTGCTTCTTCAAAAGCCGCTTGATCAGCATGCGCATCTTCGCACGGGCTGAGTCACGTTTCTGCCAGTCTATGGTGTGGTTCTTCCGCAGGGTGTCTGCAAGTTCTTTCGTGATAGCAATCAGTTCATCATTTTGGTAGAAGTCCTTAATGGCCTGTGGCTTGGTGAGTGCATCATAGAAGGCGAGCTCATCTGCAGTGAGGCCGAGTTTCTGTCCTTCCTTCTGCGCTGCCTGTATCTGCTTAGCGAGATTTAGCATCTCCTCGATGACCTGTTCGTTCGTCAGCATGCCATTGAGGTACTGGTTCATTTCCTGCTGAAGAATCTCGCTGAACTTCTCGGACTTCACAACGTTTGTGTGTTTGTATATGATCACTTGCTCGGCGATGAGCTTCTTGAGGAGTTCCACGGCGAGGTTCTTTTCCTTCATGTTCCTGATTTCTTCAAGAAATGCTTGGTCGAATATAGAGAAGTCGCAATCGGCATCCTGAAACAGATTGATCACGCCGTCGCTATGGATGCTGGCTTTCAGCAGGTTATTTATGCGGGCGTTTATTTCCGGCAGGGGGATTTTGTTCCCGCCGCCCTGATTCATCAGCCGGTTTACCAGCACACGGACTGATTCGAAGAACGCAGCCTCGATCCGCTCGTCCTCCGCAGAGAGGGAGGAACAGAGTGACAGCGCCTGCTTGAGCATAAGAGCTTCCTTGAGGAAAGTTTTCCGATCGTCTTCCTTGTCCACGGCGACAATAAAGTTGACCGCGCCGCTAATGGCTTTCGAGCGGGCGAGATTGCTTCCATGGATGAAATCGGAGTAGTCGTATCCGTAGAACAGGTCTCGGCAAACGGACAGCTTCTCCTGGAATTTCGGATACGCGACCTTTGCCACGTCGGTGTCGCCGTAGTTCTTCCGGTCGCGTGCCGTATAGTCTTTCATCGCCTCCTTGAGAGCGGAAGCAATACCGACGTAGTCGACGATCAGGCCGCCTTCCTTGTCCTGAAAGACACGGTTCACGCGGGCGATGGCCTGCATGAGGTTATAACCCTTCATCGGTTTGTAGATGTACATCGTTGCAAGCGACGGCACGTCAAACCCGGTCAGCCACATATCCACGACAATGGCGATCTTGAACGGACTGTCGTTATCCTTGAACTCTGCTGCCAGTTCGTCCTTATGACGCTCGTTGCCGATAATCTCGGCCCATTCTTCCGGGTCCTTGTTTGAGCTGGTCATCACGACCTTGACCTTGTCCGTCCATGCCGGACGCAACTCCAGAATCCGCTTGTAGATTTTCATGGCGATCGGACGTGAGTAGGCGACGATCATCGCCTTGCCGGTCAGCAAGTTCTCCCGGTAGTTCTCGTAGTGATCGAGGATGTCGTTGACGAGAGATTCGATGGTCTTGTCGTTTCCAAGGATGGCCTCCATCTGGCCGAGTTCCTTCTTGCTACGCTCTATTACATCTGGATCGGCGTTCTCCGCCATGATGTCGTATTCCTTGTCGATCAGGGCAAGCGTGTCTGCGTCGAGCTTTAGCTTGATAACGCGGCTCTCGTAATAGACAGGTCGCGTTGCGCCGTCCTCAACCGCCTGCGTCATATCGTAGATGTCGATGTAATCGCCAAACACCTCACGGGTGTTGCGATCCTTCAGTGCGATAGGTGTTCCAGTGAATCCGATGTAAGTGGCATATGGCAGGCTGTTGCGGATGACACGTGCTGTACCGACCTTGATTTTACCGGTTTTGGAATCGATCTTCTCCTTCAAACCGTATTGCCCGCGGTGCGCCTCGTCCGCCATGACGATGATATTATGTCGCTCGGAGAGTGGTTCGTGAGATTCTTCGAACTTCTGCATTGTGGTGAAGATGATGCCATTCGCCTTCCTGCCGTCAAGAAGCTCCTTGAGATTCTGGCGGCTCTGCGCTTGAATCGGATCCTGCCGAAGAAAGTCCCTGCACTTGGCGAACTGTCCGTACAACTGGTCGTCAAGATCGTTGCGGTCGGTGATAACAACTATGGTGGGCGAGTCCAGTGTCTCCTGCAGGAGATGGGCATAGAAGACCATGGACAGGGATTTTCCGCTGCCCTGCGTATGCCAGAACACTCCGCCGCGCCCGTCGGTTGCTATTCCTTTTTTCGTGGACTCGATGGCCTTACGGACGGCAAAGTACTGGTGGTATCCGGCGAGGATTTTGAACTGTTTCAATCCCTCGTTGGAGAAGCAGATGAAGTTCTTGATGATGTCAAGCAGGCGCTCCTTCTGGAACATCCCCTCGAAGAACGTGTCAAACTGTGCATACTGCGTGTTCTCATAGCTGCCGTCCCTCGTTTTCCACTCCATGAACCGGTCTTCACCGGAGGTGATGGTTCCTGCTTTGCTTGTCAGATGGTCGCTCATGACGCAGATGCAGTTGTAAATGAACATGGACGGTATCTCATGCATATAGTTACGGATCTGCGCATACGCCTCTGATGCGTCGGTTTCCTCCCGCGACGGAGACTTGAACTCCATCAGCACGACCGGTAGGCCATTCAGGAAGAGGAGGACATCCGGGCGCTTGTTGCTGTTTTCAATGAAGGTCCACTGGTTGGCAATAACAAAGGAGTTGTTGTCAGGATTCTTGTAATCAACCAGATAGACCAGCCCCGCGCGCTCCTCGCTCCCCACGAGATAACGCACCTCCACACCGTGCTGGATATAGTCCATTAACACTCCGTTTTTATGGACAATATCAGCATTATCAAAGTTCTTCAGCTTGAAGATTGCCTCACGAATAGCGCTTTCCGGCATATCAGGATTGATGCGACGGATGGCGTCATCCAGCACCTCTTCATAGAGCGGGTCCCTATAATCTCGGTCGAGATCCGGCCCGTACACATGCCGCCATCCCATGTTCTCGAACAGCTCTATGATTGTACTCTCATAGTCAGCTTCGGTATAAAATCCTGACATAAAATCAACTCCTTTCTTACTTTTATACCAGAGGCTTCCCTGTTCTTCGTGAGTTTTCTCAAATTCGTGAAAATAAACAAGAATTTATCTGCGGCTTAGAGGTTGATGTCAGAGACCTCAATCTCGCCGGACATGAGCTTTGGCAATAAGCTGTCTCGAAGATTTCTAAGCCGCTGATTTCCAACCAAATTATCGTAGTATAGACTCATAAAAGGACTGACGAGCTTTTCTATCTGCTGCATTTGCTCGAGGTTAAACGGGAATGTTAAGCGTTTGAGATCGCCAGCTGTAACATGACCTAATCCGGTGGTTTGCTTGTTACTTGCAATCTTTGTAAATAAAGGTTTGTAGTATTTCAGCAGTAAATATGTAAACCATGGGCAGCCATATTTGCTCCTTACATTAAATGTGTGCTGATTGAGAATTCCATTCCCGTCAGCCCATATGAAAATATCAATAGATGTTTCAGGATTTCCAGACCACGAAAAGAGAATATCGCCATTGGCAACAAGATACTTTTTGTCTTTATCACCGTTGAAATACTTCGTCGAATCTGTGATTCCTGACTTCAGTTCCGCAATTTTTATGACTGGCAACCCAACATCACCGAGTTCATTTGGCTTGAAAGCAGAGCCATTTATGTATTCAGCGAAATCATAAAGAGGCATCTCTTCACTTGATGTACAGCAGGCAACATATTCATGCTCAAAAAGCAAGAGTGATTGTTGAAATAAATTCTTGTTTATCTCACTGTTTTGCTCGACCTTTCTGTCTAGGCTACTTAATATTTCTGCTATTTGTTTCTGTATTTCAATATCTGGAATGCAGATTTCCAGATCTTCAATATCAGAAGGCTTAATTGATGGGTACACTGATGTACTCTGTTCGGCGATAGCATGGAGTTTTTCTACGACTGTGCTTTGAGCCAGCAGATAATAAAGAAAATCTGCATCAAGTACTTCTTCATCAGTGTCTATTACAGCAAAACCTGTCGACACCAGAAAGTTATCTGGCTGTTTTTTGATGATGCCAAAATGTCTCTGATTTGGACGGACAGTTGAGTAGATTATGCTATTTCGGCGAACTTTTCGTCTTGCTCTACTTGGAAGTTTTTCATGCTTAACGTCGATATGCTGTACAGCATCAATCCTATTATCTGTGATGTTGCCTGTGTCCAAATAATTTACAAATGGCCATTTCTCTTTTGGAGAATATGAATCTACGTTTGTGTTGCACGCATCACCCAATCTTATTGTTCTCCAGCCTTCCATCATTCCACTTCCTATCCTATATATTTCTTATGCGCCAGCTTCACGTTGCTCTGCTTGACCATCGCATACTGAAGTGTCGTATCTATTCGTTTATGCCCTAGTAGCTGTTGCAGTTGCTCGATCGGCATTCCTTTGTCAATGGCCTTCGTGGCAAGTGTCCGCCGAAACTTATGCGGATGTACCTTCTCAATATCAAGTCGCTTTCCGATCTCTCGAACCCGTGACTCCACGCCGCCGATCGTCAGGCGGGTATGCGGTGTCTTCAAGGAAACAAACAGTGCTTCGCAGTCGTCATCGCGGCCATCGAGATACTCCTGCAGATGTATCTTCGTTCGGGCGTCAAAGTAGACGATCCGTTCCTTATTCCCCTTGCCGAGCACCTTGCATTCCCTCTCATTGAAGTCAATGTCCGACTGATTCAGCAGTACCAGCTCACCGACTCGCATTCCCGTTGAAGCCAGCATATCAATCAGGGCAAGGTCGCGTTTCTCTTCGCAACTATCACGCATCTTCTCCAAGTCCTCATCCGAGTAGGTATCTTTGATGCTGCTCGTTGTTTTTACCTTATGAATCCGGCGAATCGGACTCTTGATGAGGTATTCCTCATCCTCCAGCCAGGAAAAGAAACTCGACAGAATCCGGCGCACATTGTCGACAGTGACCCTACTGAGGTTATTCTGCTTCTGATAATCCGTCAGGTAGGACCGTAAATCCTCTGTCATAATGTGCGTCACCTCCTTGCCGGTCTCCGTGAGCATACGGTTGATTGTGTTCTGATAGTAGGTCAGCGTCTTTTCGGAGCATCCCTCAATGCGCTTTGCTTCCAAAAACTTCTGGAGCAGCTCCTGACTGCTGATTTCGTTCTCGTCCGGTTTGCCCTCCATGTACTTGCACAGCACAGTTTCGAGCGTCTGCTCAAGCGCCTTCGCCTGCGCATTGTCCAGAAGCGGTAGCATCCGCTGCAGCACTTCCTGTTTGATAGATTCTTTCATGTTGTCGGTTCTCCTTCTATTGATTATTCCAGAGAACGACATCAACGGCAGTTTCGTTGGTTGTTCCTCCCGCCGTTGGTGGGAGTTATAAACAAGAATTTATTTGAGCAAGCGCAGGCTCTTTACAAAGATAGGTATATTGATCTTTCACCTACTGATGGAAAGATTCCTGCCGGTTGGCATATCGGAACTGTTTCGGAGATAATTGAGCTACACGATTCAAAGCGCATCCCCTTATCAAGTCGTGAGCGTGAAAAACTCAACAAGATCTATCCTTATTACGGTGCCACCTCAGTGATGGACTATGTGGATCGATACCTTTTTGACGGCATTTACCTTCTTCTTGGTGAAGATGGAACCGTTGTAGATGATAATGGATTCCCAGTACTCCAGTATGTTGATGGCAAATTCTGGGTTAATAATCACGCACATGTCATCACCGGTAAGTGTGGCTTTACAGTAGAGCTTCTGTATCTTCTCTTTAGTTTAACCAATGTAAAATTCATTGTCACAGGGGCGGTACAGCCTAAGATCAGTCAAGCTAACCTAAACAAGGTTCCAGTCCTTATACCGGATGCAGATGAACTTAAGTCTTTCAATTCGGTGATACAGCCATTTTTTGCTCAAATTCGAGATTTGAGAGCCGAAAATGATCGGTTAGCAACTCTTCGAGATACACTACTACCAAGGCTCATGTCTGGCGAGATCGACGTCTCCAACATCGACCTCTAAGCCGCATATAAATTCTTGTTTATCTCAGTGTTCAGCTGAATCTTGTCGTCTAAAGTCTTAAGTAGCCCTCCAATCTTGACCTGCTCTTCATAGTTGGGAACAGCTATTTGCAAATTAGCAACCACGTCCGTTTGAACTCTTTGCCTGCCGGATGACCCGACCATTGACTTAATCGCAGGAACACGCACGAGTGGACTGCATATAAGATAGTACAGATAATCAGGATCGGTTCCTTCTTTTGCTCTGAACACAATGTATTCAGTGGAGCCAAACCCAACTTCTCCATTATCCAAGCATCTGACTTGAGCCGTTTTCCCATTCTCAAGACAAGGCGTAATTCTCGCCATGATCGTGTCCATGTTTCTGAATTTTGCTCCGCCTTTGAATTCCTCCATTTGATATGAAGAAACATCTCTTGTAAAAATCCGAAGGACATCCATAGGTATTTTCTTAGCTAACGAACCTTTGCTTATCGACTCGCGAGGATTGACTTCGGCAATGTCGGAAATACTTCTTTTGGTCCATTCAGATTTCATATCCAATCGCCCCCAGCTTCTTCCTGATCTCGACCTCAAGCTCATGTGACTTCTTGAACATCTCGGAGAGCTCCGATGTCAGACGATCCATCTTTTCCTCAAACGGCTCGCCGTCGTCTTTCTGCTCCTCGATTCCAACGTAGCGGCCCGGCGTAAGGATGTAGTCCTGCTTCGCAATGTCCTGCGTGGTGGAGACAGTGCAGAAGCCCTTCACGTCCTCAAGTGTTCCATTCTGGAAAGCCAAGAACGTATCGGCGAGTTTCTGGATATCCTCATCGGTGAAGTCGCGGTGCTTGCGGTCGACCATGTGTCCCATCTTGCGGGCATCAATGAATACGGTCTTGCCTTTCTGCTTCTTGTTTTTCGTAATGAACCAGAGGGATACCGGAATCGTAACGCTGTAGAAAAGTTGCGTCGGCATAGCAACGATGCCCTCAATCAGGTCATCATTGATGATGTTTTTACGGATTTCACCTTCGCCGCTCGACTGCGCGGAGAGTGCGCCGTTTGCCAGCACCAGACCGATCTTTCCGTTCGGCGCGAGATGATGGATCATGTGCTGAATCCATGCACAGTTAGCGTTTCCCGCTGGCGGCAGCCCGTACTTCCAGCGTTTATCGTCCTTCAGCTGCTCTTGTCCCCACGGGTGATAGTTGAATGGAGGATTTGCGAGGATGTAATCCGCCTTGAGCGTCGGGTGCAGATCGTTCGTGAAAGTGTCCGCATTGTACGGCCCAAGGTCGGCATCGATGCCACGGATGGCCATGTTCATCTTCGCCATCTTCCAAGTGTCCGGATTCGCCTCCTGACCATACACGGATATCACGCCACGGTTATGGCTGTGTCCCTCCGCGAACCGTTCGCTCTGCACAAACATTCCGCCGCTTCCGCAGCAGCAATCGTATACACGGGAGTTCGGTTCCGGTTTCAGAATGGCAACCAGCGTCTTGACAATGCTTGACGGCGTATAGAATTCACCGCCGTCGACCCCTTCTTTCTCCGCAAACTGAGCGATGCAATACTCATACGTACGGCCGAGCAGGTCCTCACTCGCCTGCGTATCCGACATGTCGATGTCGTTCGTGAAGATGTCCACGACATCGCCCAGAACCTTCTTGTCCAGATCCGGCGAAGCATAGTTCTTCGGAAGCACACCCTTCAGACTCTTGTTGCCATCCTCAATGGCACGCATAGCAGTGTCGATGACTATGCCGATCTCCGGCGTATGAGCCGCAGACGCGATTGTCTCCCAGCGTGCCTCCTTTGGCACGAAGAAGATGTTGTCCATCAGGTAGGCGTCCGGGTCGTCCTCGAAACCGTCGCCGTCCATCACAAGTTTCCTGTACTGTGCATCAAACGCCGCGGAAATGTAGCGCAGAAAAATAAGTCCGATGATGACTTTCCTGTATTCTGCCGCCGGGATATGCCCCCACAGGACGCACGCCGCGTCCCATATCTGTTTTTCAAAGCCAATATTGGCGTTCGTCCTTTCTGCCATCAGTCGTTACCTTTCGAGTGATTACTCGCTGAATCCCGGAGTTTGTCAAAGTTTTGGGTCTGGGCAAAAAACTGTGTATTCCCTCAACCTAGGAGGCGCTTGATGTCAAGCTAGTTGTCAGAAAGTGTTGTTATTTTCCGTTGGGCTGGGACGGAGAGAGCCTGCCCTGTTTCAGAAAATTTTCACCGCTCCAATCCCGTCAAGCGACAGATGCCGGAACGTAGCTTATCTACTCCACGGTAGGGGCCGCTTGACCGGACTGGCCGGCCGGCGTTTCCGGACTTCGCCGACGGCGTAGGACGAAACGATTGGGTGCTCCCCCGGCCTGACTCCATTTTACGCCGGCCGGACCGCTGCGCTGGCCCGGTGCCGCATCCTCAGATGCGGGGCTCCGCCCCTGCACCCCGGCCTCATGCGTAGGTCCCTCAGTTGTCGTTGGGACTCCTTTCAGGGTTCAGGTAAACTGTGTCTTCGAGCTTCCAGCTGCGTGTCTTTCTGCCCTTCCATCGTTCCGGATGCGCCTCCCTGGCCGATTCGTAGACTTCATGTCGCCTGTTCAGAACGTCATCCCCCTCTCCGCTGTGCCTTTGAGCCGGAGTCAGGAATTTTATGCCGCTATGGTGATGCTTCAGGCGATACCAATCCACAAAGCGGCAGCACCACTGCCTCGCATCATCAATCGATGCAAAGCCTGCAGGCTGTTAGTTCGGCCGGTATTTCATCGTGCGGAACAGAGATTCCGCATAGGCGTTATCATTGCTGACACGGGGGCCGGTGTTTGTCAAACGAGTTTTGGCTTTTAGCTAGTGAATAGTCTGCCTTCAAAATGTGGCATTCGTCTTCCCGCTGCTCACAGTCCTCTTGTTTAAAACAGAGAGCGAGCGGATGCCGGAAGATAGAATAAGCCGATCGATATATCCCTATTCCCCTTCCATCCGCCTCCGGGGCGGATGGAAGGGGAATAGGGACTCGTGGTTTATCGAAAAGACTTGAGATATTAATCACTTATCACCTCTTCTAGTTTCCCCTTATCGGGGGTCAGCCAAACAGAACCAACCATCCCGGCGGGGCATGCCCGCCGGGGTGGTTGGTATCAGTAAAAGAACGTGTTTTAACCGCCGATGAGCGGCGTCCACACCTTGCCGGAGAATTCCGCCAGGGCGCGCACCAGGGCCTGCGTGCCTTCCCTGCCGTGGCCCTTGGCCTGCATGCTGCGGTAAAACTGTTCGGCCAGGGTGGCGCCGGGCAGGACGAGGTGCATGCGGCGGCATTCCTCGAGAACAAGGCCGAGATCCTTGACGAAGTGATCGATGAAGAATCCGGGGCGGAAATCGCCGTCCATGATGCGGGAGCCGAGCGTCTTCATGGCCACGCTGCCTGCCGCGCCCACGGAAACAAGTTCATGCCACTTGCGTACGTCGAGGCCCGCCTGCTGGGCGTAGATCAGGGATTCGCAGACGCTGAACATGACGCTGGCAATGGCGATCTGGTTTGCCAGTTTGGCCTGCTGGCCCATGCCGGGTCTGCCGCAGTGCAGGATTTTCTGTCCCATGATCTGAAGCAGGGGAAGGATGCGGGCGTAGCCCTCATCGCTGCCGCCGACGAAGATGGACAGGGTCGCGTTCATCGCGCCTACGTCGCCGCCTGTCACAGGGGCATCCAGGGAGATGACGCCGCTCATGGCTGCGCGGTTCGCGATTTTCCCTGCAAGGGTCGGGCTCGAGGTTGTCATGTCACACAGGATGGATCCTGCTTTCATGCCGTCCAGGCATCCGTTGGGACCTATGGTCACGGATTCCACGTCAGCGGGATAGCCCACCATGGTGAAGACGACATCTGACTTTTCGCCGACCTCGCGGGGAGAACCGGCCGGAGCAGCGCCCTTTTCCACCAGAGACTGGCATTTTGAGGGCGTACGGTTGAAGACGGTGAGGCTGTAGCCTGCTTCGATGAGGTGCCCGGCCATGCTGTGGCCCATGACGCCTGTGCCAATCCATCCGATACGGGGTTTATCTGCCATTTTGCTTCCTCTCAGTCTAAGAGCTTGTCCGATTTTTTGATATCCGCCTGAATGTCACTGTCCGTGAGTTTCCTGTGCTGGCGGAGCAGACTGCAGTGCTCCCTGATGATCATCAGATTGTTCAGAGAACGCCGGCTGAACATATCCTTGCCTTTCCCGTAGTCGGAGGCAAGCGATTTCAGAGATCTGTCAACCAGATCGTCTGGCGCGTCGGCGATATCTTCCAGGGTCGCGCGGTATGAGGCCAGAGTTTTCTTCGAGGTCTCCTGTACCGTTTCCAGGGTATGGTGCTGTGTCTTCGCCAGTCTTTCCCTTTCTTTTTCTCCCATGGTGGTGTTGTTTTTTATCTGCTGCTCGAGGTACGCGACCATATTCAGGCGGAAATTGTAGTTGCGCAGGGACTCGAGGTAGGAGACGCAGGACGTGAGCCGGGCGATGATCTCGGCCTGGCGGCCGCGTTCCTGAATGATGCTGCGTTCCTTGATGGATGATTTCAGGGCGAGCAGGTTTTTGCGGATACCTTCGTTCTGGGCATCGGCAATGAGCCTGTCGAGTTCAGCCTCGGGCGTGGACGCCGCGGCCGGAGTGACGCGCTGGCCTGACTGCGGGGCGGACTGGGCGTCCGTGGTCCCGGCCTTTTTGTATTCGGCGAGGAGTTCGGATGGCCTGCTGCCACCGGGCGTGTTGATGCCGGAAATGACAGGCCTGAAACCGAGATCCCTGGATTTGAAGGCACCATTTTTCTGGAAGAAGGGAATTTCCTCGCGCCGGCCGGGAGTGATCTCCTCAACGCCTGACAGGAAGGAGCCGCCCTTGCGCACGAAGCCGCCTGCTGATCCGAGGAGCCTGCCGCCCACGGAGAAACGGAACATGTCGATGGTCATCTCTGCCGCGTTGCCGGCTGTGTCGTAAAGCCCCAGGGGGTTGGGACGGCGGGAGCCCACCTTCGCGATGTTTTCGGCGCCGTGGGACGTTTTCTCGACCTGATAGACGGCGTAATCGCGTATCTGCGTGCCGTCAGCCATGGGGAAGAAGTCATCGCGGAAAGTCTGGCTCGGCACGTTCTGGCCGCCCCTGGCTGCGTATTCCCACTCCACTTCCGTAGGCAGGCGCACGAAGGCCGTATTGCGTGAGTCGCCTTTGAAGGACGGCAGGGCATCAGGGCTGTTTTTGAGAAGCCAGTCCGTCCAGCGCTGCGTGAAATTCACGGCGTCGAACCAGGTGATGTCCGTGACGGGCAGGGCATCATCGGGTTTCGGGGTCTTCGTGTCCGCGTTTTCGTCCATGACGGCGCGCCACTGCAGGCGGGTTACCTCGTATTTTGCGATGAGGTAGAAGAATTTACTGTCCGGGGGCGTGCCTTTTTTCCAGCTTGCCGGAACGTCGGCGGCAGAAAAGGGCGCTGAAATACCGGTAGTGTAGCGGCCGTCGTAGAAGCCCCGGCTATCGGCCGCATCGCTCGTGCCGGGCCTGACCGTCTTGTCCCAGAGAAAGCCGTTGGCGTCTACGGCCACGGCGCGGAAGGCCATGGTCACGCCGCCCGGCATGGGCAGGATGATGTCCGCGGCGTCGCTCTCCGGGTTCATGGCGTCGGCCTTCGAGGTCTGGCCTTTCGGGGTGAGCCCCGCGGCGGCTTCCCCTGCCAGGGGCCCCGCGAGAAGGCCCGCGCCAAGGGCGAGTGTGAGGGTGAGCGCCGCCATTCGTGTTTTGCCTGTGGTAAAGCTTTTTAAAAACATCGCGTGACAACCTCGGATATCTGTCTTCGTGGCTTTCTCATAATATAATCAGTGAGAGAAATGCGGAAGGGAAAGGGAAAAAACGAAAGGACAGGAATGGGCCTGTCCGGTGGCAGCCGGTATTTCAGTCCGGTTTTTTCCCTTCGCTACACATCGCGTATGACCTCGGAGGGCTGGATGCGCGTGCTCTTCAGGGCCGGCCCGAAGGCAGCCAGGAAGGAGAGTCCCATGGCACAGGCCAGGGCCATGCCGAAGTGGCGCGGCAGGAGCAGGCACACGCTCTCGAGTCCCTGCAGGGACGAGGCGAAGAGATGGTTGATAAGCCAGGAGAAGCCCAGATAGGCGCCTGAGGCCAGGAGCGTGCCGAAGAAGGCGGTGAGCTCCACCTGAATGAGGGGGAAGAGCATGAGCGAGCCGGTGGAAAAGCCCGTGAGCTCGAGAAGGCCCAGGGTGCGTTCCTTGCGCTTCACGCTGGCCATGGCGCTGCTCGCCGTGGAGGCGAAGAAGCCGAGGGCCGCCGCGGCGCAGATGGCCAGGAAGACGGCGTTGAGGGCCTTTTCGAGGCTCTCGATCTGGGCGATTTCCTCGGCGTGCGTGTATGTGTCCACGCCCTTCGCGGCAAGGCGTGCGCGCAGGGTAAGCACGTCGCCGAGATCCTTCACGTAAAGCCTGAACCCCGGATAGACGCGCTCGCCCTCCGGCCTTGGCTCGCCGGTCCAGCCGTTTTCGGTGCCGAGCTCAGGTACCGCGCGTCCGTCACGGAAGTCTTCCGTGGCTTCGAGAAGCGGCAGGGGAATGTAGGCCATGGCTTTCTGCTGGGCTGCCAGGGGCAGGACGCCTGTCACGACGAGCTTTACCCTGGCTGCCGAGATTTTGCCCCGGTTGGCGCGCTCCACGCGGCCGATGACCGTATCGCCCTTCTTCACGTGAAGCCTGGCGGCGGCTTCTTCGGAAAGGACGACCCCGGAAAGGCGGAGTGTGGCGTCGTTTTCACCAAGGCCGCCCGTGAGGGGAGCCGGTTCCTTTTCCGCCGTCCCTCTGGGCATCAGGCCGTGAGAGGCCTGCTTCGCTCCGGGAGCCGGCGCGTCCGCGGCGGGCTTTTTCCCGGCATGAAGCGCGGGGGCCGGGGTTTCCTGCGCCGGCGCTTCCTTCTGGGACGCCCTGGCCTGCATCCCTGGCTTAGTATCAGCGGCTTCGCGGTTTGCATTTTCCGGGGCGGGCGCCTGTGTGTCTTCCGCATCTCCGGCTTTTTCTCTGGCAGACGCCTGACTGTCAGGGCCTGCTGCCGGCTTCTGGTTTTCCAGAGGCAGGGCGAGGGGGGAGACTGCTGGGAGAGGCGCGTCTTCCGGCGCTGCCTTTGCCCGGTTCTGCCCGGCAGAATGATTTCTGCCGTCCGGGACAGCGGGATTCACGCGTGTGCTTCCGGCCTTTGTTCCGGCGGGCGCTTCATGCTTCTGCGCACCGGCGTTCCGGAGAGGAGCGTGTTTCGCGGCCTCAGGCTTCTTCTGCGCCGCCGGGGTTTTCTGCGCCTCTTCCGCCGGCTGAGCATGGGCTTCCGGAAGGAGAACGGCCCCAAGCCTTTCCATGAGGGAGCTCCTGGTTTCTCCATCCGGGGCGGGTTTTGTTCCGCTGTCAGGGGAGGTCTGCTTTCCTTCCTGGAGGGCAATGGCCGGAGCCTCGCACCCATAACGCGCGAGGAGGGGATCGCCTGCGGCCGTAGGCTCCATGGAGCAGACAACGGTGCGGCGCGTGCCGTTTCCGTCCGTGTTCGAGAGCTGCATGGTGGCTGCGATGGAACGCGTCCGGGGAAGGACGAAGGCGACGCCGGGTTCCTGCCGTAATGAGGTGAAGAAGTCCTGGGTGAAATGGCCGCTCGAGACGGGGGAGAGCTCGAGCGTGAGCGGATCAGAGCGCATGCGCGAGACCATGGTGGTCACCACGCCGAATTTGACACCGTAGAGGACGAGCAGGGGGGCGAGCACGGCGGCGAGCCCCAGTATGGAGCAGAGGGAGAGAAGGCGTTCGCGGCGGTAGTCGGCCGTGGCGAGGCAGAACATCTGGAAGCATTCGCGGATCAGCATGACGCGCCTCCGTAGCTGATTGAGGCCGTGACGCTGTTCACTCCGGACAGAACGGTGACGGGCACGAGCGTGAAGCCGAGCTCGCTTACGAGGCGCTGGTCGTGGCTTACGACAATGAAGGTACTGCCCTCATCGCGGGCTATTTCGAGGAAGAGCTTCATCACGAGGCTCGCGTGCGTGGGATCGAGGGCAGCTGTGGGTTCGTCCGCGAGAATGACCGTGGGTTTGTGGGCCAGGGCGCGGGCGATGGCCACGCGCTGGCGCTCGCCCACGGAGAGGGCTGCGGGAAACTTGCGCAGGAGCGGCGTTATGCCGAGGCGGCTGCAGATGGAGGCAATGGCCTTCGCCCTCTCGTGCACCACGTTGAGCACCTTGGAGGCGAGCATGATGTTGTCCACGGCATTGAGGAAGGGCAGGAGGCCGCCTGTCTGCAGAACGTAGCCGAGATAGCGCATCCGTACTCCGGCGAGGGCGTTCGGGCCGCCGTTGAGCCAGCAGCTTAAGACATCGCGCGTAACGTCCGGAGCGGGCTGGAAGATGAAGCGCTGCTGGCTTCTGTCCCTGAGAATGTTGGGCCTGAGAGCGCAGGAAAGGAGATCAAGCGCTGTGCTCTTGCCGCATCCGGAAGGGCCGATGAGGGCGATGGTCTCGCCCCTGAAAACGCGGAACTGCCGGATTTCCAGGCGGTAATTTTCCGAGCCCGGGCGTGTTTTGTAGATGTTCTGCAGATCGAAGACTGGCTGAGCCATAAGGGGTCCTTTGTCCCGGGGCGCGCGGGCGGCCGGGGGTGAGAGAAAAATCCCCGCCGGGGCCTGCTGCCCGGGCGGGGATGGCGCGTTTCAGGTCAGGGAAGCATGCTCAGGGGAACGCGGTAGACCCAGTCCCCGGCGTTGGACATGCCAAAGCTTTCCCAGTTGGCGCGGTCGCGGTCGTATTCCTCGTAGCGGGCGATCTTGGACTTCAGGCGGTTGATGAAGGCCGTCTGTTCGCCCACGCTCTTGCGGTACCAGTCCTCTTCCGTGAGATGCTGGACTTCGCTCTTGTAGGGGAGCCCGTCCAGGAACTCGGAGAGCACGCCGAGCTGGGCCAGGGTCTTGCCCTGGGTCGGCATGCTGGGATCCCGGGACATGCGCGTGGAGGCAGAGAGAATACCCTGGAAGAAGTCGTTGGAGTCCGTCTTCTTGGTGCGCTCGGCGTTGTCGATGATGGTCTGCAGCTGGTCATGCAGATCGCTGAGCTGGTTCTTGGTCACGAGCACGGCCACTTCCACGGCGGGCACGAGCTTCTTCTGCTCGAGCTGGCGCAGATCCATGTCGGCTATCCAGGAGTCCACCACCTCGGGCGAGACACTCTGGTTCTTCCTGCCCAGGTAGTCAAGCTGCATGGCGTAGCCGAGGCGGGCGCCGAGATCCGCGGCCTCGGTTTCGGGAGTGTCATTCTTCTTCTTTTCCTCCCCATCGGGCCTGGTCATGAGTTTACCCTCGGACGTGGAGCGCACCATCTGAACCATGCTGCCGGCGATGGATTTGGCCACGGCCGCGAAGTAGCGGGAGCCGGTCTGGGGATCGGGGGCGTTGATGGCCTGATAGTTGGAGCGGCCGTCAGGACTCTTGCTGAGGGCCCTGTAGGCGGCTTCGGCGTAGTCGTGGTTATTCTTGCCCGCGGGCGTTTTGATGTGCAGGGCGATGACCCAGATGCCTTTCTGGCGGGCGAAGTCGCCCACTTCCTGGGGGCCCATGCGCACGCTGGCGTAGCGGTCGGTCTGCTGCAGGGGGCCGGCGTCGGTGAGCAGAATGATGAGGCGGGAGTCGTAGTTTTCCCAGCTTAAGGACTCGACAGCCTGGTAGACGCCGGCCAGGGAATCCTCGTTGAAGTCGTGGCTCGACACGGGGGCTTCGCGGAGCGCGGCCAGGTTTGTCTCGAGTTCCTTACGGTTTTTCACCGTGGTGAAGTCGCTGATGACCTTCGAGGTATACTCGAGCTTCGGAGTGGCCGCCGTGCTCGAGCGGAAGGCCACGATGGCGAAGCCCACGTTGTCATTCATTTTTTCCTTTTCCAGAGAGTCGTAGATGGTCTTGATGACGTTGCGGCACTGCTGGATGTAGGGATTCATGGAAATGCTCGTGTCTATGACAATGGCGATGCCGGTCTTGGGCGCGCCGTTGTCCCTGCCGGCTGCGCCGGCCGCGTTACCGTCCTTTTTCTTTCCTGCCTTGCCTGGGTCGATGGAGGCCACGTGCAGGAATTTGGTGCCGTCAAAGGGTTCTTCCGGGGCGCCCAGGATGGGCATGAGGTAAAAGCGTTTGGCTGAGACAGCCGCGTTGCCGGGCTCTGCGGCCACAATACGGGGATCGGATTCGCCTCTGGCGGCCTTTCCCTCAAGTTCGGTGATCTGGGCTGACATGTTGTCAGACGAGCAGAGCTTTTTCAGATCGTCGACGCTTTTGTAGAAGAGCACGGGATCGCGGCCCGTGCGGGGCGTGAAGAGAAGGGTGAGGGACTGATTCCAGGCGGTGGTGAGATCCTCCTTAATCCATCCCTGGGGCTGGTGCGTGTCCACGCCCACACTGAGCCATCCCTGGCCGCGCTCGTACACGTAGAGCACGGTGAACGGCTTGAGTCCCCGGTTTACGACTTCGCTTTTCTCGTCGGGACTTGCGTAAAGCTTTGCTTCAGGATGGCTCACCACCCGCTGGTACAGTGTTTTTTTCCCTGGCTGCAGAAGCGGCGCGGCAGAAGCTTCCCCTGCGGCGAGGCAGAAGGAGGCTATAAAGAGCAGAAGCAGCATGAAACGTCGCATGACGGTAATCCTTCCTTGGATCGTATATCGTTGTTACCAGGCCCTGAGCAGGCGGCCGGCTTCGGCATCGCCGCTCTCCGCCTTTTCGGCAACGGCGGCCTTCAGCCTTTCGAGATCCTGAGCCGCGCCGGAATAGCCCGCGTCCAGGGCTTTTTTATACCAGTCGTGGGCCTGGGCCATGTCGGGCTCGATGGTGCCCCGCGGTCTGGTACAGGTGGGATCGTAGAACTGCGCGTAGAGGTACATGGCCTCGGCATTGCCGTTGCCGGCCGCGTCCTCGAGCAGGAGGAAGGCGCCGTCATTGTCGTCAGAGGACGCTTTCTCCGTGCGCATGGCTTTGGCTTCCCTGAGCGCCTCCTCGGGCGCGACGCCCTTCTTCAGCATGCCGCGCGCCCTTGAGAGGAAGGGCGCGTTTTCTGCGGGAGCCGTGTCCGCTCCGGAAGCGCCGGGCTTCGCCTCTTCAGCCGGCGGTTCGGCAGCCGGCTTTTCTGCGGCCGGAGGTTCGGTTCCGCTCTGGGCGGGCTGTGTTTCGTTCTGGGCGGGGACGGGGGCCTCGGCGGTCTTCTCCCCGCGTCCCAGGAAATACCAGGCCGCTGCTCCCGCGAGCCCGAGCAGAACGAGGACGGCGATGATGGGGACGAGCAGGGAGCGCTTTTTCTCCGGCACTTCGGTGCCGAGGTTCAAATCGGGAACGGGCTCTTCCTGCGCGGGAGCCGGTTCGGGCTCAGGCTCCGGTTCAGGTTCGGGCTCCGGCGCGGGCTGGGGCTCAGGCTTCGGCTCGGGCGCGGCCTTCGGGATATCGCCCGCTACGCCGCTCGCTTCCTGCATGAGTCCGAGACTCAGTTCCTCGGGGACGCGCAGGGACACGGGAGCTTCGCCGTTCACAGAGATGCGGTAGGCGGAGAGACTGTCCAGTTTGTTGAGAACGTCAGGGCCTATGCTGATGTTCAGGGTGCCGTCGCCGCGCGAGTAGATGTAGTCGCCGTCAGCCGCGGTAATGGGCGTTTTTACACTGGCCCAGCCTGTCGGCGTCAGGTAGAGGCCGTCTGAACTTTCGATGATGTAGGAGGGATTCCCCTCGAAAGGGGCCGCCCCGTCCACGGCGATGATGGCTGAGCCGCGGCTGCGGGACGCGTCCTGTCTGATGCAAGCTTTCATATGGCGGATAAGGGCGCCATGGGGCGCCAACCTCTTTTTAAAGTAAAAGATGAAGAATTTCCGGGGAAAGGAACCGGGGGATCCTGTCCGCGGATGAAGATACGGTCTCAGATCCTGCTGGGATCAAGCTGGGCGAGGATGTCGCCCAGCATCTTGTTCTGGACGGGATCCTCGTCGGGGCCGAGATCGGCGGCGCCGGCGACAGCGCAGTCGAAGAAGGCCTTCATCCAGTCAATGTAATACGCGCGGTCGAACTGGGAAGGCTGTTCCGGCACGATGGGCTCGCCGTCTTCGCCAAAGCTGAGCACGGGCGGGGTGAAGAGTTCCACGGGCGCGCCCTTGAATATGATCTGCGTTTTCTGGCCGAGCCTCGCGTCATGGCCGAGCCAGGCCACGAAGCTGTTGATGCGGCAGGTTGCCTCGCTCGCCATGCGCCAGGCCGCCGCGTCACGGGTGACGTTTCTGAAAGCGCTCTGCTCGCGGATGGCGCTGATCATGGAGTCAAGGAGCCGGAAATGGCGGGCTGCCTGGGCGATCTCGCCGGTAAACTTCTCGAGAAACGACTGATCCACGGCGTAAAGGCCGGGGAGCACGGGATTGGCGGCGAGGTCGCGCATATTCTGGAACCAGTACTCGATGGCCTTGCGGCAGAAGATTTCGGCCTGATCCTGCCCCTGCTGGACGACGTTGTCGAGAGGCGCCGCGGGCGTTGCCTTGGGCTCCGGCGCAGGGGCCGCATCCCCGAAAAGGTCGTCCATGAGGCCGCTCGCGCTGATGGAGGAACCGACCACGGTGCCGGGCGCCGCGGCGCCGGACTCGTCCGTGGACGCCTGATCGGCGCAGTCCTCAGCCAGCTGATAGAGCGTAAAGTCGTCTATCTGCAGACGGCTCTGCAGATCCGCGAACTGCTGGCGTTCGATGATACTGGCGACCACCCTGAGGAGCTTCTGGGCCTGGATTTCCTTTTCCTTCCTGAGCTTTTCTGAGTCGCCGCTGCGGTAGTAGGGCGCGAGCCTTCCGGCTATGCGCCGCGCCGTGGCGGTGCCGCGGTCCAGAGTCTGGTTGTACTTGCGGTTGGGATCGCAGATGGGGGCGAGCTTCCTGCGCAGAAGGTCGATGCCGCCGTCATTGAGCTTCATGGCCGCGTCCCAGGCCTCGGCCGGATTCTCGAAATGTTCCAGGACCAGGGGGGACTTCAGGAAGGACTGTTTCACTTCCTCCACGTAATCCTTCATGTCGGGACGGATGCCCGTCTCCGTGCCGTCAGCACTGAAGGTGAAGATGGCGTCGCAGCGGAAGTTCGGGTTCCGCATGAGGTACATGTTGCGGAAGGGACGGCCGTCCCAGTTCTCGGGCCAGTCGAACTGGACACCGAAGAAGTTGGTCAGGGAGGACTGCAGCCTCGTGTTCCAGCGGTTGCTCACGTCCTCGACGCCCTGCTTGCGCTCGAACTCCATGTCCATCTTGGTCAGAATGAAGAAGAGGGTGGGCTCGTGACCGCGCCGTTCCTCTGGGCTCGCTCCCTGGGTGAGGCTTATCCAGTTGTTGATGGCGGCCGGCAGATCCTGCACTTCCTGGTTGCTCGGGCCGATACAGAGGAGCATGCCCGTAAGCTCCTGCTCATCGCAGTAGCGCTCGAAGAGATAGGCCACCTTGCCGCGCAGGAAAAACTGCTCGAGGCTTCCGGCGCGGCCCAGCTCTTTGGCGAGGTCCGTGACCTTGAGGCGGGAGCGGTAGCCCGGGAAATCCAGAAGGTCGGTGTAGTCAAAGAATTCCTCGGGTTTTTCCGGCATGTAGATGGTGAGTTCCGCAGTCAGGGCCGTGACCACGGATCTCGGCAGGGTGGCGGTCCTGCCGCCGACACCCTCGATTTCAAGCTGCTCCGATGCGCCAGGCGCCGCGCTGTTTAAGAGCGTCACATCGATGATGCTCTTCTCTCTCGGGAGGAGCGCGTCAAGCGGGCAGTTGGCCTCGGCCGCGAAACCGAGCGTGGAAAGGGCCGTGGCCAGCCTGAGGTGGAACTGGTCGAATTCCGGCGTGTTGTCCCAGATGCAGCCGAAAAGACGGCAGCGGTCCGCGAGGGCGAGGCGCGGGGCGAGCTCCATGGCCTTGACCCAGTAGACGCGCGAGAGGAGCTGCACCCTGGGCCGGGAGGCGAAGTTCTTCTGCAGGTATTCCTTGAGGTCCTCCACATCATCGGAGGTGATTTCCCCGCCGGCCGGGCCGGCTTTCTGCTCGAGCTCGCGCAGAAGTTTGATGACGGCTTCCTGATCCGGGATTTCCTTGTGATCGCAGTCCGAATAGTAGGTGTTGGCGAAGACCTTCACGAGGTCCATCTCGGAAAAGAGACGGAGCCTGATGGGATGCCGTTCGCTGATGCCTTCCGGCGGCGTGGTGGTGAAGCGCGTGACCAGTCCGGTGGATTCCTTGCCGCCCTCGGGGTTGATCTCACGGATAAAGTCCACGGCTTTGCCGCAGAAGTCGGCGCTGAGTTCGCCTTTCCGGTCTCTGGCCAGGGCGGAGATAAGGTAGCTCTTGCCTGCCTGGCTCGGGCCGAAGACGCCCACGCACATCTTGCGCGAAGCGGCGCGTGAGAGTTTTCTGAAGCTTCTGGCCGCGCTGCGCATGTCCTTGCGCAGCATGTCGCATTCGGCGCCCACGAGCTTGCGGTTGTCCTGCAGCCATTTCTCGGCCGAGAGAGCCGCTTTGCTCCAGCTCTGGCACATGCCGGCCAGCTGTCTGTCTTGATCCCTCATTGTTCTTCTCCTAGCCTTCCGTGATCACAATGCCCGTATCCAGCCAGTAGCCGGCTACGCCGTCCACCGAGGGTAGGGTCTGGAGAGTGGCCGTCATGTCGGACGGACGCATGGGTATTTTCTCGCCGCCCTCAAGGCGGCTCACTTCCTGGATGGAAATTTCGCCTTCGGACTGCTGTTCCTCATCGGCGTTTCCGGATCCGGGGCGCCCGTCGTCTTTGTTCAGCCTGAGCGTGACGAGGATGGGACCGCCGAGCTGGCCCTTGTTCACGGCGTCAATCTTGTAAAAGCGCGAGGCGGGCCAGCGGTCTACAGCGAGCTGGCGGTAGCCCACGACGATGGGACTGTTGTACGTGATCTCCCTGACCTCGGGCTCCACCGTGCCGTCGTCCTTCACCGTGAACCAGACCCTGGCCTTCTCGAGCTGGCCCTGCATGTTGAGCTCGCCCACGTAGCGGGCCGTCGAGGTCATGTGCATGCTTGAGGCATCGAAATTGATTCCCTCGAGATAGCCGCTTGAAAGGGCGCAGAGAATGGCGCCCACGACCACGGTGCTCTTGGGGTCGGAAATACAGCCGTACACGTCGGCGCAGGGGTACCAGCTGCCAACGTGGTAGGAACGCATGGGGATGATCCTGTCGGCCGAAAGCGGCGTCTGGGCCAGAATGGTCTGGAGCACGCCCTTCCAGGAACTCGGCCTGCCCGTGACGATGAGGAGGTCGGAGTCGTAGAGCTTGACCATCTCGCAGAGGCTCGAGAGCGTGCCGCCAAGGGTGCGGCGGATGTCCTCGTTGATTTCCCGCAGGGAGAACCGTACCGGGGTGTCCATGACCCTGAAGTCGCCTTCCCTGCCGCCGCAGCCGGTGATGATCTCGTCGATGTAGTGGAACACGCCTTTCTGCGGGAGATGGCACCTGTGCTCTGCCTCAAAGGCTACGGTCTGCGTTTTGTCCTCCCCTTCACTGAGGGCGGGTCCGGCGTCCTCCGTTCCGGGCGTCTCCGCGTCCTGACCTTTTTTCTGGGCCTTCGGCTTTTCCTGGACAGCCGGCTTTTCGAAGAAGTCGCTGAAGCGGCAGACATAGGTGCGTCCGTCGTCGCGGTCCATGTTCTCGCAGGCCTCGAGAATGCCGAGAGCTACGGGCACGGCCACCTGGCACACGAACTGGGCCTGGCGGGTGCGCTGGGTCGCGGACTTCTGCAGCGTGTAGCGGCCGAAGAGGCCTATTTTCACAAGCCTCGATTCAAGGCCGAGATCAGCGGCCGCCTTCTCAATGGCCGGGATGACGTGCGTGCGGATGACCTCGCGGACCACCTCGTCGCCGGCGATGTTAAAGCCGTCCCTGAACTCCATGTGCGGCTTGATGCGCGGGGACTCGGAGGCCGAGCTCGTCAGAAAATGGGTGGTGATGGAGAGATCCGTGGTGCCGCCGCCGATGTCGATGGAGGCAATGCGCACGGAGGGCTTCAGGCTGCCGTCCTCGGTTTTGCGTTCCCTGCCGTACAGCCTGAAGTAGTGGGCCGCGTCGCCCACGTGCTTGACCATGATTTCGTTATAGAGGAGCACCATGTGCGAGCAGCTGGCCTCGTCCCATTCGCAGAGAATTTTTGGCAGCTGCTGGTAATGGAAATCCTGTCCGTTTTCCCCTGTGTCCCAGCCCATGCCGCGCCAGACAACGCGCACGGCGAGCTCGACCCAGCGCTGGAAGATGCGCCGCTCGGCCACGGGCATGGCCGTGGGCACGGTGAAAATGATACGCCTCAGATGCCTCGGTTTGTCCGAGAGCTGGCGCCGCGCCCTGTTGGCCGGGGAATTGATGTTGACGAGGGCCTGGGTGACGATTTCGCCCACCATGAACATCATGAGGGAAGAACGCGTGAAGTGGGATCCGAAGAGCGGCTCGGCGGGCTGCTGGCGCAGGGCGGGCGTGGTCAGATAGCGGCTGCGGTCGCGTCCCTCGAAGCAGAAGAGGGGCGTGCCGAATTCGTTGAGCTGGCGGGGAAAGAGGCCGCGCGTCACCATGGGTTCGCTTCCGCCGTGCGTATTGTAGCGCCAGCTCTGGATCCATTCCTTCTCGTCCCACAGGTAGCGCTTGGGGCTCGACATGCCCGTATTGCCCTGGGAACAGGTGGCGAAAGTGGAGAGGCGCGTAGCCTCTGGCCCGACACGCACGCAGGAGGGCCAGGCAAAGGCCGGCGTACGGCGGCCGGAGCGGCGGCTTAAGAGATCATTTCCGAAGGACACGTCCACGAATTCCACACGGGTCTCAAAGGGATCCGTGTAGACCTTGTTCATGTCGCTGAGATCCCTGAGCTCAAGAAGATAGCTGTTGTTGAGGTCAGTCTTCTTGTCGGACAGCGTTTCCACGAGAATGCCCGTGGTGCGGGAGTTGCCGATGTCAAGCACGAGGTCCACGTTGATGGCGTCGGAGCGGTTGGAGTCGCTCACCTTGGTGCGCACGCTGCCAACGGCGCGGCGGGCGGCGTCGAGCCAGGCCATGTAGTAGGCGAGGTGCCTCAGGCACATGGTGTCGTCTTCGTCGCCGTAGTGGCGGCGCGTCTTGTCCCAGGCCTCATAGCGCTCGCGGATCCACTCGTCGACCCAGCCTTCGTTGACGAACCAGCTGATGTCGCGCACGTGCCACGAGAGGAGAAATTCGGAGGCGGCGTTGAGATCATCCTGGGAGAGCGCGAAATAGCGTCCGTCCTTGTCCCCGGGCTTTTCCTCGATCTTGGTGTCGAACATGATGACGAGGTGCCAGACGCCGGGCTCGTCCTCCAGGGGCACGCACATGCCGCGCGCCCAGTTGGACGGACCGCGCTCGACCATGCTTTTCCCGTCGGGCCAGTTCTGGCCCGTGATGCGCAGGAAGGGCAGGGGCATCCACTCGCCTTTGAAGCATTCGAGGCTCTCCTGCAGGGAGACTTCGTAATCGGAGGCGAAGCTTTTCGGTCTCGGGGATCCGGCGGGGCGGGTTCCCCTGGACTCGCGCATGTCCACGAGCTCGCCGGGGCGCTCCTCTGGATCGTCCTCCACGAGGCAGCGGAGGTAGTGCTCATAGAGGCCGCCCTGGCTCTTGTCCGCGGTTTCCTCGCGGAAGGAGCGCATTTCCCTCTTCATGCTGTCCGCGTCCAGCCTGAAATCGAGGAACTGCGGGCAGCCGCCGGGGATAAGGTTGACTATCTGTTTGTATTCAGGGAATTTCATCTCTTCTCCCGGCCCTCCTTTCCGAGGGCGCGCGTGATGGGATTATTTGCTGTCGTCCGCCTCGAAGGGGACGTTATTGGCCTTCAGAAAGGCGGTGATGGTCGGCGAGCTGATGGCGAGGGACGACTGGCGGTAAGACTGGTTGTCGAGCTGGATCATGGTGTTGATGCCCACGACCGTACCCTTCTCGTTGACAAGCGGGCCGCCGCTGTTGCCCTGCGAGACCGTGGCCGAATGCACGATGATGGGCGGCCTGCGGTCGAGGATGACGCTCACCGTACCTTCCGTGTACACGACTTCGGGCGCCGAAGACGCGTCGCCGTGAAGGAGCTTCAGGAACTTCGGATCCGAGTTGGCGACCATGCCGGGGTAACCCCAGGCGCTCACCTTTGTCGTGCGTTCCACGGTCTGCGTGCTGATTTTGAGCGGCGTCACGTCCATGGGATCCGTCTTCAGCACGGCGAAGTCGAGGCCCTGTTCCTGCGTGCGCAGGAGAACCGTGGCGTTGCGCACCTGGCCGATTTTCTTGTTGATGAAGACGGCCTGGCTGGCCGCGCCCACGACATGGGCGTTGGTCAGGATGGTATCCTTCGCGATAAAGAAGCCGCTGCCCATGCTGACGCCCCTGTCCTGCAGGGCCAGAATGAGAACAGTGTCCTGTTCCATGAGGGCCGCGAGGGAGCCGGGCTTCGCCTGGGACTGGCCGGCTTTTTCTTCTGCCGGAGCCTTCGCCTGCTCCGGAGCCGGGGTAACCGGGGGTTCCGCACCCTGGGCCTTTTCCTGGGGAGCCGCGGGAGCGGGTCCGGAGGCAGACGGAGATCCCGTGCCGCTCCTGTCCTGCAGGGTGGGGAGGGCGCTGCCTTCGGGCGGCGTGATACCGGAAAGACCGGGCTCTATGGCGCAGGGATCTTTCTGGAGGAGATTTCTCAGCTGATTGAGATAGGCTTCCTGTTCGTCGTTTTTCTGCTTCAGGGCCTGGAGCGCTTTCTCCTGCTCAGCCGCGATTTCCTGTTCGCGGAGCCATTTCTGGTGCATGAGCAGGGCCAGGATGAGCCCGATGAGGGCGAGAAGTACGATGGACCAGAAAAGGGGCCTTTTATACCAGGGAAGAGCCGCAGCGGCTGCCGCTGCCGCCGGAGCGGCCGTGCTCTGCGCGGGGCGGCCGGTGCCGCCGTCCGCCGGGGCGTTTTCTTTCGTTTCGTCTGCCATGGTGTATATCTCCGGAAGTTTCGTTTTTTCTAAAATTGCCTGACGCGTTTGACAAGACGGAAGGGGCTACTTGTGCCTGAATGTGGCGCCCCAGGTGTTGCCTTTTTTGTCCTGGGTGATTTCGCGCCCCTTGCACTGGGTGGTATCGCCGCTTCCTGTACACTGAATTTCCTGCGGCACGTAGCGGCGGCCCCTGCTGCATTTTGCGTAATCAGCCCCGATGTCCAGACTCTTTCCGCTGAAGCGCGCCGTGGCCGAGCCCGTGCACTTGTCCCCGTTTTTCTCGTAGATGGTGCGGGTGCCTTTTCCCCGGGAGTCGAAGCAGTACTCGCCGACGATTTTCTCGCCGGTGTCATTCACGAGATCGGTTTCCGAGCGCCAGCAGCCCTTCAGGAAGCTCATATCCTTGTTGTCCGCCGCGCTGTCCGGGATTTTGAGCGCCTCGTCCTTTTTCGCTTCCGCTTTTTCATCCGGCTGGACGTCGCTGCCGAAGAAGGGCGTTTCGGCTTTTTCTTCAGGCTTTGCTTCAGGTTCCGGCGCGGGCTTTTCCTCCATTTTCGGGATGACGGCCTGCCGCTCGGGCTCGGGTTTCGTCTCACTGACAGCCGGGCGGCACAGGGCAGCCCGTTTTGAGAGCTCGTCGAGGAGTCTCTCCCTGTCGTTCAGGAGCTTATCAGCGCGCATCCTCTCGGAGGCCGTGTCAGCCGGCAGCTTTTTGAAGCAGGAAGCCGGCAGGGGCGAGGGGAGCCATCCGAGGGCTGAGAGGAGAAGCCAGAGCAGGAGAATCGCCAGCAGGAGCGGCAGAAGGCATCGGGGGAACCACGCCGGGCGGGGGGTGGCTGCCTTCTGCCCGGCTGGAGCCGCCAGAGGCGCGGCCTGCGCCGCAGTCCCTGTGGGGCGTGGCGGTTCCGGAAGCGGGACGGAAGCCGGCACGGCTCCATGCCCCATGCGCATGATGTCTTCCGGGGCCTGTCCCAGGGCTGAAGGCGCGAAGCCCCAGTTGATGAGCACGGGGCGGCCGTCCACGGCAAAGAGATCGTCCGTGGACGAGGGATGGTTCAGC
>OLPH01000393.1_pt1 | contig 56229 bp, 47 predicted proteins | sample 1672951 | NCBI WGS metagenome assembly OLPH01 (sample SAMEA3136740, study PRJEB25190) | human gut metagenome | reverse complement strand
ACGACCGTGCGTCCCTACAACCGTTACTCGTCTTGCTTTGACACAACGGACGCACAGATCGTGCGTCCCTACAAGTCGCTACACGTCAGAAATCGGACGACAAGCATGGCGCATAGCTTGCGACTTTTGTCTACCTTTGTAAGCGATGAGATCACTTCACTACATCGCCTTACTGCTCTGCGTCCTATTGCATGGATGCGTGCTGACTCTGCATGGGCAGGCGACCGACACGACGGCTGTCGCGACGCCCCACCGTGTGGCACTCACAGGGTACGTCTTAGATCGTGACCGTGAGCCGATCGAGTTTGCCTCGGTACGTGTAGAGGGTACGAGCATCGGTACCTGGAGCGACCTGACGGGCGCTTACCGCTTGGAGCTAACCCCGACGACCGACAGCGTGGTGGTCACCTACAGCTCCATCGGCTATCAGACGGTGCGCCAAGTGTACCCGCAGGGGATCTCACGAGACATGCACTTTAACCCGATGCTGGGCGAGAATGCGATCAACCTCGGCACGGTGACCGTACGAGGCGAGGCGCGTCCGCCGAGTATGGAGCGGATCACGACTCAGACGCTCGCCATGGAGGCTTCGCCAACACGTAGCATTGAATCGATGGTGGCTACCTATGCGGGGGTCACGCAGCACAACGAGCTGAGCACGCAGTACAATGTACGTGGGGGAAGCTTCGATGAGAACCTCGTCTACGTCAACGGTATCGAGGTTTACCGTCCGCTATTGGTACGCTCAGCCGAGCAGGAGGGCTTGAGCTTTGTCAATACCGATCTGGTGGAGCGAGTTTACTTTTCGGCGGGAGCCTTCGATGCGCACTATGGCGACCGACTTTCCTCGGTCCTAGACATACAATATAAACGTCCCACGAAGCTGGAGGGCGCTGTCACCCTGGGCTTGATGAATAATAGTATCTACGTGGGGGGCAAGCATGGGCGCTTTACCCATGTCACGGGCATCCGAACGCGTATGACGCAGCAGCTACTCGCTAAGATGGAGACTCGTGGGGAGTACAACCCCTTCTATGCGGATGCTCAGACCTATCTGACCTACACCTTCAATGATCGCTGGCGCATCGAGGGCATCGGCTACTACTCCTGGACGCAGTACCGCTTTCGTCCGCAGCAGCGCGAGACAACTGTCGGCTCTTTGCAAAATGCGAAGCACTTTACCGTCTACTTCGATGGGCAGGAGCGGGATCGCTTCTCCACACTCTTTGGTGCCTTGACGCTACACTGGCGCCCCAGCAGTCAAGGGGCGCACAGGCTGGACCTAAGCCTCTACAACAGCAACGAGCGGGAGAGCTACGATATAACGGGCGCTTACTATCTGCAGAAGGAGGCTGACCCGACGACTGGATCGGACAAGCAGGAGCTGCTCGCCACGGGTGTCAATCATGAGCATGCCCGCAACCTGCTCCGCTACTCGGTCGCTGCACTTGCTTACAGTGGCAACCAGCGCCTCAGCGAGACGCATCGTCTCATGTGGGGTGCGGAGCTACGAGGCGAGCAGATAGCGGACTACATATCAGAGTGGGTCAAGCTTGACTCGGCGGGCTACAACCTACCGCGTGACCCCAATCTGATCAAGATGCAGAGCAACCTTTACTCCAACGTCTCGCTACGCTCGGCACGTGCCTCGCTCTATCTGCAGGATGAGATGCAGTGGCAGACCCCTTCGGGGCGTTATCATCTGACGGCTGGCTTGCGAGGGAGCTTCTGGTCGTTCAATAAGAAGGCGGATCTCTCGCCTCGCTTGGTTGCTTCGTGGCGACCGAAGGAACTGTCCGACCTCTTGGTCAGAGCAGCTGGAGGACTATACTACCAGAGCCCCTTTTACAAGGAGATACGCATCATCGAGGCGGACGCCATGGGCAATCAGTCGGTACTGCTCAACGATCAGGTGCGTTCGCAAGGATCGGCACAAGCTTTGGTCGGTGTGGACTACAACTTCCTCGTGGCGGGACGCAAGTTTCGCTTTACCGCCGAGGGCTACTACAAGCATCTCTTTCGGATCAATCCCTACTATGTGGACAATGTCAAGCAGCGCTACCTAGGTCAAAACCTCGGCACGGGCTACATCGTGGGGCTGGATGTCAAGCTCTTTGGGGAGTTTGTCCCAGACGTAGACTCGTGGTTCACCGCCTCGCTGATGCGTGGCCGGCAGACCATCGAGGGGTATGGCGAGATGCCACTACCACACGTGCCGGACTACAACTTGTCGCTCTTCTTCCAGGACTACTTCCCGGGCTACAAGCGGATCACGCTCAGCTTGCGAGGGGTGCTGACGGGAGGACTGCCTCAGCTTAACGCAGCCGAGGGATTTGGTCGCCCGCTCTTCCGTGGTACGGCTTACAAGCGTGTGGACATCGGTATGCAGTACACGCTGTGGGACCGCGAGACTGCACAGCCTGGTGCGTGGCGCTGGCTACAAGCGCTCAGCAAGGTCTCGGTCGGGGTGAATGTCTTCAATCTCTTTGACATGACCAATATCGGCTCTTACTACTGGCTCTCGGACGCTTACCGCAACCAGTACGCCGTGCCCAACTACCTGACGGGACGCCAGTACGACGCCTCGCTCATCGTCCGCTTCTAATTCGCTGGGGAATAACGGGACGAGTAGACCTGTGTAGGGACGCACGAGAGTGTCTAGTGGGAGGGCGTCCGTTGTGTCAAAGGATACTACGTCAAGGCGTTAACGGGGACGGACGCCCTCTCGCTAAACACGACCGTGCGTCCCTACAACCGTTACTCGCTTGGCTTGGATTTGGTGGCACTTTGACATAATGTCGCAAGGGGTGGTGGCGTGGCACAATGTTTGATACCTATGTGATGTAAGCGTCTGACCTACGAATGGTCCAGGTCAGCCGACAGACACATTAACAAATCAGAAATCAACAAATAACACAATACTATGGGTAAGATAATTGGTATAGACTTAGGAACTACAAATTCATGTGTAGCAGTCCTGGAGGGTGGCGAGAGCAAGGTCATCCCCAACAGCGAGGGACGTATGACGACTCCCTCAGTAGTAGCATTCGTAGAGGGCGGTGAGCGCAAGGTGGGTGACCCCGCAAAGCGTCAGGCTATCACGAATCCGACAAACACGATCTACTCGATCAAGCGCTTCATGGGTGAGACCTATGATCAGATACAGAAGGAGGCTGAGCGTGTTCCCTTTAAGGTTGTCAAGGGTGACAACAACACGCCTCGTGTAGACATCGACGGACGTCTCTACACGCCTCAGGAGATCTCGGCGATGATCCTTCAGAAGATGAAGAAGACGGCCGAGGATTACCTTGGCACAGAGGTTACCGACGCGGTAATCACGGTGCCTGCTTACTTCAACGACTCACAGCGTCAGGCAACCAAGGAGGCTGGTGAGATCGCTGGACTCAAGGTACGTCGTATCGTCAACGAGCCTACGGCAGCTTCGCTAGCTTACGGACTTGACAAGAAGGGCTCCGATATGAAGATCGCTGTCTTCGACCTCGGTGGTGGTACGTTTGATATCTCCATCCTAGAGCTCGGCGACGGAGTCTTTGAGGTAAAGTCCACGAATGGTGATACGCACCTCGGTGGTGACGACTTTGACCATGTGATCATTGACTGGCTCGCTGAGGAGTTTATGAAGGACGAGGGTGTCGACCCACGCAAGGACAATATGGCACTCCAGCGTCTCAAGGATGCTGCGGAGCGTGCTAAGATAGAGCTCTCTAGCTCGACCTCGACGGAGATCAACCTACCGTACCTGATCCCTGTAGATGGTATCGCTAAGCACCTCGTTCGTACGCTGACTCGTGCTAAGTTTGAGCAGCTAGCTGACAAGCTGATCCACGCTTGTGTGGAGCCTTGTAATCAGGCGCTCAAGGATGCTGGACTCACGGCGAGCGACATCAATGAGGTGATCCTCGTGGGTGGCTCGACACGTATCCCCGCTATCCAGGAGATCGTCAAGAAGATCTTTAACCAAGAGCCTTCTAAGGGTGTGAACCCCGACGAGGTAGTCGCCTGCGGTGCTGCTATCCAGGGTGCTGTCCTGACGGGTGAGGTAAAGGATGTCCTACTCCTTGATGTGACTCCGCTATCTCTCGGTCTAGAGACGATGGGTGGTGTGATGACTCGCCTGATTGATGCAAATACGACGATTCCGACGAAGAAGAGTCAGATCTTTACCACAGCTGTGGACAACCAGCCTTCTGTAGAGATTCATGTCCTACAGGGTGAGCGTTCGCTAGCTAAGGATAATAAGAGTATCGGTCGCTTTACCCTAGATGGTATCGCACCAGCACCTCGCCAGACGCCTCAGATCGAGGTTACCTTTGACATTGATGCGAATGGTATCCTCAACGTCACGGCTGTCGACAAGGCTACGGGCAAGCAACAGAACATCCGCATCGAGGCTTCGAGCGGTCTGAGCGATGACGAGATCAAGCGTATGAAGCAGGAGGCTGAGGCAAATGCTAAGGCTGACGAAGAGGCTAAGGCTCGTATCGACAAGCTCAACCAAGCAGACAGCATGATCTTCTCAACGGAGAAGCAGCTCAAGGAACTCGGCGACAAGATCCCTGCTGACAAGAAGGCACCGATCGAGGCTGCTCTAGAGGATCTGCGCAAGGCGCACAAGGCGGAGGATATCCCCGCTATCGACAAGGCTATGGAGGAGCTGAACACGGCCTTCCATGCAGCCACCGAGCAGATGTACAATCAGGCCAATGCACAGCAGCAGGCTGGTCCTCAGCCAGGTGCTAGCGCACAGCCTAATGACAATGCCTCTGCAAAGGGCAACGACTCGGGCGATGTAGCTGACGCAGACTTTGAGGAGATCAAGTAATCTCCGAGAGAGGTCACACATATAATATAGTAGCGGGTGGGTCAACGATGGTTGGCTCACCCGCTTGCTTTGTTAGAGGCTAGAGATTTAGAGGTTAGAAGTTAGAGGTTAGAGGTTAGAGATGGGTGGCTAGTGGCACTAGTGCTCCTAGTAGGTCTAGTGCTTCTAACCTCTAACTTCTAATCTCTAACCTCTATTTTCGTACCTTTGGGGCGATGGATCTTCACAGCAAAAAGCTTCTACGCGATGACGAGGCACGATGACATAGCAGAGTACTTCAAGCAAAAGGGAGTACGGGCCACGGCAAACCGCATCTTGGTGCTACGCGCCTTGATGGCCGCGACGCAACCAATGAATCTCAACGAACTAGAGACGACGCTCTACCCGATGGATAAGTCGAGCATCTCACGGGTGCTGACGCTCTTTCTAGCGCACGACATCGTCCACGCCTTTGAGGACGGGCGAGGCGTGTGCAACTATGAGCTCTGCGCCAGCGATGGCGTCTGTCTCGGCGAGGATGAGCACATACACTTCTACTGTGAGCGGTGCCAGCACTCCTACTGTATGGAGATGCTCCAAGTACCTCCGCTGCGCTTGCCCAAGGGGTACAGCGCCCACGCCATCTCCTTCGTCATCAAGGGCATCTGCCCCAACTGTCAAAACAAGCGCTCATAAAGCCCCCCCCTAACCTCTAATCTCTAAATTCTAACCCCTAACCTCTAAATTCGTACCTTTGCAACCCAGTGTCCAGGCTCATCGGCGGTTCGTCATACAGGCTCCGAGATGAATCGTGACGCTAAGGGAACATAAACATACAATACAGAGTCAGGTGAGCTACAGCTGAAGACGCTTCAACCAACTCTCAGAGAAGAACGACTATGGAAAACGATCTTCACGGTAATAGTCTGAAGGCTGTCGGGACCTTTCTCTCAGCCTATGCGACCCATATGATGGGCTGTGGCGTGCACACCTCTCGTGTCGTGCGCTGTACGCAGCGCATAGGCGAGTGCTACGGCTATACCGTCGTGACGATGATGGTGCAGAAAGGCGTACTGATCAAGCTGTACGACCCTAAGAGCAATACACACTTTGCCATCGAAGATGCTATCCCCCCGCTACCCATTAGCTTCGAGCACAATGCCCGCTTGAGCGCCTTGAGCTGGGAGGTGGTTGACGAGCAACTATCCCTAGAGGAGGTGCGTGAGCGGTATGAGCAGATACTAGCTGCGCCACGTACACACCCGCTATTCGTATTGATCTTGGTGGGGCTAGCGAATGCTTCGTTTTGCCGACTCTTCGGAGGTGATCTACCAGCTATGGGGATCGTCTTTTGGGCTACCGTCGTGGGGTTCATCTGCAAGCAGAAGTTGATCCAGGAGCATGTCAACCACTACATAGCCTTCATGGTGTCAGCCTTTGTAGCGTCGCTCTGCACGAGCATCTCGCTAATCTTCAATACGGACAGTGAGATCGCTCTGACGACGAGTGTGCTCTATCTAGTGCCTGGCGTGCCGCTCATCAATGGTGTGATAGACATCGTGGAGGGGTACATACAGACAGGCTTCTCCAGGCTTGTGGAGGCCTTCCTGCTGATAGGCTGTATCGGGTGGGGCTTTTCGATCACGCTCTTTATCTTTAGGAGTAGCTTGCTATGATGCTGATTGTAGATATCCTACTAGATGGGCTCTTTGCAGCGATGGCTGCTATGGGCTTTGGCGCTATCTCCGACCCTCCGCTGAGGGCTTATCGCAGTATCGCTATACTAGCAGCCGTGGGGCATGCGCTACGCTTCGTCTTGATGACGGTGTGTGGCATCAATATCGCCATCGGCTCGCTCTGCGCTTCGCTGACGATAGGCTTCGGGGCGCTCTGGCTGGGGAAGCGTATACAGACACCTATCACCGTCCTCTCGATACCAGCGCTCCTGCCGATGATCCCAGGGAAATATGCGTACAATATGTTCTTCGCGCAGATCATGTTTCTCCAAAATCTAGACAGCATGGAGGGACAGCAGAAGTATATGGAGATGTTTTTCTTCAATAGTATCGTAGCCATCACAGTCATCTTCGTCCTAGCTGCGGGGGCTACACTCCCTATCCTACTCTTCCCTAAGCGCACCTTCTCTCTAACTCGTAAGAAACAATAGGCTCTGAGCTCTACTATGAATACCTTTTGGAATACAATCGCCCAGTACAATGCGGCGACCTGGCCGATACAGATACTCCTAGTCATCGCTGCCGTTGTGGTTCTGTACCTCCTGATCAAGCGTCCCTCACGTAGCAGTACGATCATTGCTAAGTCCTATCTGATACTCCTATATGTATGGATCGCTGTGGCATACTACGCCATCTACTGTGCAGAGCGTAGCTACTCCATCCTACTCAGCATATACTGGGGCATACTAGCTCTGGCGTGGATTAAGGATCTCCTGGAGGACGACACGCAGTTTGCCCTCAGAGACAAGTTCAAGCCCTTTGGCATCTTCGTACTCCTGCTCCCGTTGATGTATCCTCTAGCGTCCATCACGAGGGGGCTTTCTTTCCCCTACATCACCACGCCAGTGATGCCCTGCACGGTAGCTATCTACACGATCGGACTGCTCCTCCTCTTCACGAGTCGAGTCAATATCTTTATCGTCCTACTCCTCCTCAACTGGGCTATGGTGGGCGTGACGAAGACTTGGTTCTTCGGGATTCCCGAGGACTTCATCCTAGTGCTCACGGCGATACCTGCGCTGTACATCTTCTTCCGCGAGTACTTCGCCCTAGATCTGCATCAAGACTCAAAGCCACAGGCGAAGTACATCAATGCGCTTCTGATCCTCGTCTGCATCGGGGTCTGCATAGCGCTCTGCTGTGCGCTCTTTGCCCAGATATCTAGAGATATATAGGCTACAATACACGACACGAGCAAGCCCCATCTAAGTCTCTACGGAGGAATCGCCAAGTTCTTCCGTAGAGACTTTTCATTTTCCAGCGAAGTGTGGACAAATTCTTCGGAACTTCGAAATCTTTCTTCCGAAGTTTTATTTCATTCTTCCGAAGTTTTATTTGCCGGTTCCGTGAAGAAACTTCGTTTCCTCGTGAGCTATTGGGAGATTCCTCGGTAGAAATCCCAATTGGCCGAGATCTCGGAGTCATCGGATCGACCCCTGGGTGATGCGTTATAGTGGATAGGTTCATCGACACGTCCTAGGAGAAAAATCGACAGATGGAGGAAATCGAGCAATTCCTCGGTGGAGATCGTCAATTATCCACGGAGGTATCAAAAAATTCTTCCGAACTTTGATTTCTTTCTTCCGAACTTTCATTTCATTCTTCCGAACTTTTATTTGCCGGTTCCGTGAAGAAATTTCGTTTCCTCGTGAGCTATTGGGAGATTCCTCGGTAGAAATCCCAATCGGCCGAGATCTCAGAGTCATCAGATGGACCCCGTAGCGCAGGGTTTCCGTTTTTTTATTACTTTTGCTGTGTCCTCCCCCCCTGAGGGCAGGGGACTATATTTGATACATCAAGCATCTACAAACAAACACTCTATAGCTATGACACAGCACAACATTGATCTCTCACAGTATGGCATCAAGGCGCCAGCTGAGATCATCTACAATCCCTCGTACGATCAACTATACGAGGCTGAGCTACAGCCAGACCTGACGGGCTATGACCGCGGACAGCTCACCGAGCTGGGCGCTGTCAACGTGATGACGGGCGTCTACACGGGCCGCTCGCCAAAGGACAAGTTCTTCGTCCTCGACGACACAACCCGCGACACCATCTGGTGGACCACCCCCGAGTACCCCAACGACAACAAGCCCACCAGTCAGGAGACTTGGCAGGAGCTTAAGCGGATTGCCACCGAGGAGCTCTCGGGCAAGAAGCTCTACGTCGTCGATGCCTTCTGCGGTGCTAACCCAGACACGCGCCTCAAGATTCGCTTTATCATGGAGGTCGCTTGGCAGGCTCACTTCGTCACCAATATGTTTATCCGCCCATCCAAGGAGGAGCTGGCAAACTTTGGCAAGCCCGACTTTGTCGTCATGAATGCTTCAAAGGCTAAGGTGACCAACTACAAGGAGCTGGGGCTGAACTCCGAGACGGCTGTCGTCTTTAACCTAACCGAGAAGGTGCAGCTCATCCTCAACACTTGGTACGGTGGCGAGATGAAGAAGGGTATGTTCTCCTATATGAACTACCTCAACCCGCTCCGTGGCAATGCCTCAATGCACTGCTCGGCCAATACGAATCAGGACGAGACGGAGACCGCTATCTTCTTCGGCCTTTCGGGCACGGGCAAGACAACCCTCAGCACCGACCCCAAGCGCAAGCTGATCGGCGACGACGAGCATGGCTGGGATGACAACGGTATCTTTAACTACGAGGGTGGCTGCTACGCTAAGGTGATCAACCTGAGCAAGGAGTCGGAGCCTGACATCTACAACGCCATCCGCCGTGATGCACTCCTAGAGAATGTGACGGTCGATGCCAACGGTAAGATAGACTTCTCCGACAAGTCTGTCACGGAGAATACACGTGTCTCCTACCCTATCTACCACATCGAAAACATCGTCAAGCCAGTCTCTAAGGCAGGTCATGCCAACAAGGTGATCTTCCTCTCGGCAGACGCTTTCGGTGTCCTACCTCCTGTCTCGATCCTCGATCCAGAGCAGACGCAGTACTACTTCCTCTCAGGCTTTACGGCCAAGCTAGCTGGTACCGAGCGTGGCGTCACGGAGCCTACACCGACCTTCTCGGCATGCTTTGGCGCAGCCTTCCTCTCGCTTCACCCGACCAAGTACGGTCAGGAGCTGGTCAAGCGTATGAAGGCTGTCGGAGCTAAGGCTTACCTAGTCAATACGGGCTGGAACGGCACGGGCAAGCGTATCTCAATCAAGGATACCCGTGGCATCATCGACGCAATCCTCGACGGCTCCATCGACAAGGCTCCGACGAAGAAGCTACCCTACTTCAACTTCGCCATCCCAACGGAGCTACCAGGCGTAGACCCCGCTATCCTCGATCCACGAGACACCTATGCTGATCCCGCTGAGTGGGAGACGAAGGCTCAGGATCTGGCTAAGCGCTTTGTCAAGAACTTCGAGAAGTTTGCCACCAACGAGCATGGCAAGAAGCTCCAGGAGGCAGGTCCTAAGCTCTAGTAGAGCTAACTCATAACTGATAACAAGCAGAGGTCCCACTCTCCCGTGAGTGAGACCTCTGCTTTTTTGCAAAAAAGAGAATAGCGTTTTCCAAAAAACCGAATCATTGTAATACCAATGCGGGATTTACTTTTGGAAAACGCTACCCTCACTGCAAAGGTAGCAAATATGTTTGACACAAGCGTCACGGCTGTGTTGCTGATCAGGGCTAAACATTTGGATCTTGTAGCTTTAACGGAAGCGAACGCCCTATCACTCAACATGATCCGAACGCTCCGTCGGCTTGAACGTAAGATTTGCGGGGTGCGCTCTTGTGACTTTGAAATTAAGTGTGTATATTTGCGAAATGAAGGGGTGCAGGTGCGATACGGATGTTTTCGCAGGTAACCCACATTAGGCAGAAGACTATTCATTCACTACACATTTGAACTATGATAATAGGCGTACCTAAAGAAATTATGCACGATGAGGCTCGCGTAGCAGCTAGCCCCGAAGCAGTCAAGCAGTATGTCGCTGATGGACACACTGTACTATTTGAGCGTGGAGCTGGCGAAGGCGCAGCATACCACGACGAGGACTATCAGGCAGCTGGCGCTGAGCTGATACAAGGGCCAGAGGAGATCTTCCGCCGCGCGGAGATCATCATCAAGGTCAAGGAGCCACTCTTTAACGAGCAACTCGGCAAGCATGAGATCGACATGATGCACAAGGGGCAGTACCTCATCACTTTCATTCACCCCGCCTCTCCAGTGAACCATGACATGGTACGCAAGATGGCTGCGCAGGGTGTCATCGGTCTCACCCTCGATGGTGTGCCTCGTATCTCTCGTGCGCAAAACCTTGATGCCCTCACCTCTATGAGTACTTGTGCGGGCTACAAGGGTATCCTGATGGCTGCGAACGATCTCTCTTTCTTCATGCCACAGATGTTTACCGCTGTCGGTAAGATTGACCCCGCCAAGGTGCTCGTCATCGGTGTCGGCGTAGCTGGTCTACAGGCACTCGCTACGGCTCGTCGTCTAGGCTGTATCACTTACGCAGCTGATATCCGTCCCGCAGCGTCTGAGCAGGCAACGAGTCTAGGTGCTAAGCCTATTGATCTAGGCATTCCCGCTGACAAAGCTGTCGCTCCTGGTGGCTATGCGCTACACCTAAGCCCTGAGCTACTAGAGCATGAGCGCAAGGTGCTAGCTGATCACGTCAAGGATATGGACGTCATCTTCTGTAGCGCCCTCGTACCAGGCAAGATCGCTCCCGTGGTCATCACCGAGGAGATGGTCAAGTCGATGAAGCCCGGCTCTGTCATCGTTGATATCGCTATCGATCAGGGTGGTAACTGCGCTATCACGACTCCAGGCGAGCGTGACGTCAAGCACCACGTGGTCATCGAGGGTATCAAGAATATCCCTGGTATGCTTCCTCAGAGCGCTACCTGGATGTTTTCGCAAAACATGTACAACCTCGTCAAGTACCTCGTCAAGGATGGCAAGATGCACCTTGATATGAGCGATCAGATCACCTCTTCTATCGTCGTCACGACCGAGGCTGGTGAGATCATCCATGAGGGTACTCTCGAGGCTATGGGACTCAAGAAGTAGCCTAGATTGAAGGAACTTGACTTCCCGCCCACTTTCTAGAGGTTAGACGTCAGAGGATATGATCCTAATGGGTCGTACTCTGGCTTCTAACCTCTACTTTCTCAATCTCTAACCTCTTATCTCTAATCTCTAACCTCTACTCTCTCAATGAACCCACTGATCCTCGTCGCCATCTTCCTTGTGGCGACCTTCGTCGGCTACAAGCTCATCAGCAATGTGCCTAGCTTGTTGCACACCCCCCTCATGTCGGGGATGAACGCCCTGAGCGGCGTCACCATCACGGGCGCACTCGCAGCCACTGCCACAGCTATCATAGCTCCAGACGGTAGTCTCTTCCAGCAAATCTTTGGAGTCGTAGCCGTCATCCTCGCCACCATCAATGTCGTCGGGGGCTTTGGCGTGACCAACCGCATGCTCCGTATGTTTACCAAAAACAAGAAAGGAGGCAAGGCATGAATACACTCATAGAGATCTCTAATCCCGTCTACTACGTCATCTGCGGGATCCTCAGCATACTCGTGCTCGCTGGCATCGCCATGATGAGCAAGGTCAAAAGCGCCGCTCGTGGTAACGCGCTCAGTGCTACCGCCATGGGACTAGGCGTCATCGTCACGCTTCTCAAGCTACAGGTCGTCACCTTCCCCTGGCTCATCGCAGGCATCCTCATCGGTGGTATCATCGGCGTCCTACTCTACACACGAGTCAAGATGATTCAGATGCCCCAGATGGTGGCTTTGCTCAACGGTATCGGCGGTGGTGCCTCAGCACTCGTCGGTGCTTTGACACTCTTCCAGCTTAAGGACAACGTCCACTTCACGCTGGTCACCGCTTTCCTCGCAATCATCATCGGTATGCTCACCCTCGTCGGGAGCCTCGTCGCAGCGGGCAAGCTACATAGAGTACTGCCTCAGAAGTCGGTCGTCTGGCCGTTTCACAACGTAGCCACCTCGCTCACACTCGTTGTCGCCGTCTTCTTCCTACTCATCGGCACGATCAACTACCAGATGCCTACTGCCCTCCTCTACGCTATGATCGGCACGATGCTTTTCAGCGCGCTCTTCGGGCTTTACTTCTCCATACGTGTGGGTGGTGCCGACATGCCGATCACCATCAGCCTGCTCAACTCCCTGAGCGGTGTGGCTGGTGCTATCGCTGGTATGGCCATTGGCGACATCTTCCTCGTCGCTGTCGGCGGTGTCGTTGGCGCTTCGGGCCTCCTCCTCACGCAGATCATGTGCCGTGCGATGAACCGCTCGCTCATCAATATCCTCATCCCTCACGGCAAGGCAAAAGCTCCCGCCAAGCCTGCCACAGCTACCACAAAAGCTCCCGCTGCGCCTCAGCCTAAGCAAGAAAGCTCTCCTATCGACCAAGCTGTTGCGATGCTCCGTGGCGCTAAGCGCGTCATCATCGTGCCGGGCTACGGTATGGCTCTAGCACAAGCGCAGCAGGAGGTCAAGCAGTTAGCCGATAAGCTCGCCAAGAGCGGTGCTGAGGTCAAGTATGCCATCCACCCTGTCGCTGGTCGTATGCCGGGACATATGAACGTACTCCTTGCTGAGGCTAATGTAGACTACGATAGCCTCTACGAGATGGAGGCGATCAACGATCAGTTTGCCAATACCGATGCCGTTATCGTCATCGGAGCCAACGACGTCCTCAACCCCGCTGCGCGCAATGCTGAGGGAACGCCGATCTACGGTATGCCGGTCCTCAATGTGGATCAGGCGAAGCAGGTAATCATCTGCAATTACGACCTCAAGCCTGGCTACGCTGGCGTCGAGAACCCGCTCTACAGCCGTAGCGAGGGTGTGACACTACTCATCGGTGATGCCAAGAAAACGCTCAGCGACCTGATCAACACGCTCTAATCGGCGACTTTCGTCGAGCCAACTAACTGGCTCCTAAACACTCTCCACGGAGGAAATCGCACATTCCTCCGTGGAGAGTTTTGTAATTCGAGATTGTCCGTTAGCTAGTGCCACTAGGAACAAATCTCTAATCTCTAAAGTCTAATCTCTAACCTCTAACCTCTAACCTCTAATTTCGTACCTTTGACACACCGCTCTATAGTTTATACTCCATGAAAGTCGTACTCATAGGCTCAGGAGGCGTAGCCACCTCCATAGCAGCTGCACTGGCGAGCCACTCCGCCACATCGCTTTGCGGCATCTACAGCCGTCAGCTAGCCCATGCCGAGGCGCTCCGTAAGCGCTTCGCACTCACCTGCCCCGTCACTGATAGCCTGCGACAGCTTCCCCTAGCCGACCTCTACATCATCGCCGTCAGCGACCAAGCCATCTCAGAGGTTGCCATGGCTCTTCCACCGCTAGACGGCTTGGTCGTCCACACCTCTGCCGTGACTCCGATTGACTGCCTCAGCGGACAGCGCGCCTACGGCGTCTGGTACCCATTCAATAGCTTTGCCAAGGAGGTTGTCGTTCCCTTCGAGGGGCAAAAGGTCCTTTACCAGCTCGCCTCTGACGAGGGTTTGACCACCCTGCAGCAGTGGAGCGAACTTCTTCAGGTTGAGGCGATCCCCTCCACACTGGACCAACGGCTCTGGCTACACCTCGCAGGCGTGCTCGCCTCCAACTGTACCAATCGCCTCTACACCCTCTCGCACCGTCTGCTGACTCAGGCGGGTCTCCCCACCGATCTACTCCATGGGCTCATCCTGCGCACCGCCTCGAAGGCGACTACGATAGACCCTTACGTAGCGCAGACGGGACCCGCCCGCCGGCACGACCTAGAGACCATCGCTCGCCACCGTGCACTCCTCGAGCAATTGCCCGAATCGCAGCAAGAGGTATCGCAGCTCTACAACCTATTCACCGAAGCCATCCTAGACGACTACCCACTATGAAAACTTACCGATGGATCCTTGGCTCCCAATCGCCACGGCGCAAAGAGCTCCTCGCCACGCTTGGCCACCCCTTTGAGATACGCACCATCGAGGGACACAGCGAGGCTTACCCTGACACGCTGCCGCTCGAAGAGGTGCCGCGCTATCTCTCCCAACTCAAAGCGGAGCAGCTACGACCCACACTACAAGCCGACGAACTGCTCATCACGGCCGACACGGTCGTCCTCCTCGACGGGCAAATCCTCGGCAAGCCTCACGACTTGGACGACGCACGACGTATGCTACGCCTCCTGAGCGGTCGCCAGCATGAGGTCGTCTCGGGCGTTTCGCTCACCACGACCGAGTGGCAGCGCTCCTTCGCGAGCCACACGCTGGTCACCTTCGCACAGCTCACGGACAGCGAGATAGACCACTACGTAGCGCACTACCAGCCGCTCGACAAAGCGGGCGCCTATGGCATACAGGAGTGGATCGGCTACATCGGCGTCTCGCACATCGAGGGCTCCTTCTACAACGTCATGGGCCTCCCCGTGCAGCGCCTCTACCGCGAGCTACAAGACGCTGACCTCCTCCCGTAGTTGGCGGTTGGCGGTTAGCTGTTGGCTGTTGGCTACGGGCACTAGTGCCACTAGAGCGACTAGCTCTTCCCTCTCCCCTCTAATCTCTTCCCTCTCCCCCCAAATCTCTCCCCTCGGTAGGGAATCCGAAATCTCCAGCGAGCAAATGAATTTTCTTCACGGAACCGGGAAATAAAAGTTCGGAAGAATGAAATGAAACTTCGGAAGAAAGATTTCGAAGTTCCGAAGATTTTTTTCGTTTCTCTGTGGATAATCAGCGATCTCCACCGAGGAATCCTTCGATTTCCTCCAGTGGTGCCTTTGAGGAGCTCATCTTCACGATGCCTCAGCTCTATGCGAATACCCCTGATTGCCCCAAAATATGTACATTTGCATTCAGATGTCAGAATGACCTCTTTCGGCCCCCATCTTTACACAAACATGAAACTACTAATCACTGGCGGAGCAGGCTTCATCGGCTCCAACCTCTGCGAACACTTTCTCCGCGAGGGACACACCGTACGCTGTCTCGACAACTTCGCAACGGGCAAACCAGCCAACATCCTACCGCTCCTAGCCTCCTATCCCGACCGCTTCGAACTCATCGTCGGCGATATACGCAATCTAGACGACTGTCGCAAGGCGGTCGACGGGATGGAGTACGTACTGCACGAAGCAGCCCTAGGCTCTGTACCCCGCTCGATCAAAGACCCGATCACGACCAATGAGGTCAACATATTAGGCTTTCTCAACATGCTCGTAGCTGCACGAGATGCGGGCATCAAGCGACTAGTCTATGCAGCCAGTTCGTCGACCTATGGCGATAGCGAGAAGCTACCCAAAGTGGAGGAGGTAATCGGTCGTCCCCTATCCCCTTACGCTATTACGAAGTATGTCAACGAACTATACGCTGATGTCTTCGCCCGCACTTATGGCGTTGAGACTATAGGGCTACGCTACTTCAACGTGTTCGGACGTAGGCAAGATCCTCACGGAGCTTACGCTGCGGTTATCCCGCTCTTCGTCAAGCAACTGATGGCGCACGAGGCGCCCGTCATCAATGGCGACGGCTCCTACAGTCGCGACTTCACCTATATAGATAATGTCATCCAGATGAATGAGCGTGCACTGACGACCACCTCTCCCGAGGCTGTCAACCAAGTGTACAACACCGCTTTCGGTGAGCGCACCACGCTCAATCAGTTGGTCGACTACCTCAAGGAGAACCTCTCCAAGCACGACCCCGCCATTGCAGCCATCGAGCCCAAGCATGGTCCCAATCGTGTCGGTGATATACCCCACTCACTAGCCTGCATTGACAAGGCTAAGAGACTCCTCGGTTACGACCCTAAGTACTCTATGCGTCAAGGCTTAGCCGCTTGTTGTGACTGGTACTGGGAGAACCTATAACCTGGCTGTTGGCTGTTGGCTAATACCCCACTAAACGTAAACCGAAAACAATCAATAATAGATGAACGATCTAAAGGCTACTCGAATCGCCGTTATCGGACTAGGCTACGTAGGACTACCACTTGCCCGACTTTTCTCCACTAAATATAAGACCATAGGCTTTGACCTCAATGCTAAGCGCGTTGAGGCTCTGATGGCAGGACACGATGCCACACTAGAGGTCTCAGACGAACTTCTCCAGTCTGCCTTGGACAACGGATTTCGTTGCACCTCAGACATTGAGGAGATACGCTCTTGCAACTTCTACGTCGTAGCCGTGCCGACCCCTGTAGATGAGAACCACAACCCAGACTTGACTCCCCTCATTGGAGCCAGCACAACCATCGGTAAGGTGATCTCAAAGGGCGATGTTGTGGTCTACGAGAGCACCGTTTATCCAGGTGTCACCGAGGACGAGTGTATACCAGTTGTTGAGCAAGTATCGGGACTCAAGCTCAACGTGGACTTCTACGCAGGTTATAGCCCTGAGCGTATCAACCCAGGCGACAAGCAGCATACCGTAGAGCATATCAAGAAGGTCACCTCAGGCTCCACACCCGAAGTGGGCCAGTATGTCAACGCGGTCTATAGCTCCGTCATCACCGCTGGTACCCACCTAGCATCTAGCATCAAGGTGGCTGAGGCTGCTAAGGTTATTGAGAACTCTCAGAGAGATATCAACATAGCTTTTGTCAATGAGTTGGCGAAGATCTTCGATCGTATGGGTATCGACACGCTAGAGGTGCTCGAAGCTGCTGGCACGAAGTGGAACTTCTTGCCCTTCCGTCCAGGACTTGTCGGCGGTCACTGCATCGGTGTCGATCCGTACTACTTAGCTCAGTGTGCACAGCGGTATGGGTACAATCCTGAGATCATCCTCGCTGGTCGTCGTATGAACGACGGCATGGGCGCGTATGTCGCTGAGCAGGTGGTCAAGCTGATGCTCAAGCGAGGTATACAGGTGCTGAACTCTAACGTGCTGGTGCTAGGCTTTACCTTCAAGGAGAACTGCCCCGACGTGCGCAATACGAAGGTGATTGACATCGTCAAGACGCTCCGTGAGTACAATGTCAACGTCACTATCCACGACCCCTGGGCCAATCCCGATATTGCACAGCGTGAGTATGGTGTGGAGATACATAACGAACTCCCCACTGACCGCTACAATGCCGTCATCCTAGCCGTCTCCCACAGAGAGTTCGAGGGTCTCAACCTCGACAAGCTCAAGGCTGACAACGCCGTCGTCTACGACGTCAAGTCCTTCCTACCGCCCCACGCCTACGACCAGCGACTGTAACACGCCCCCCTCTCTTAATGATCACTCAAGAAAATATCAATAAGCAGTATCTCCCTATATCTATATGGAGACCTATATTGATACTCTCTATCGTGGTAGGGCATAGCTTTGCCATTTATAGTGGTGCATGGCAGTATGACTTTGAGCGTGGTGTAGATTATATTGTAGCATATAGCTGGCAGAACTCTTTTTTCATCAGCTTCCAGTTAGAGGCATTCTTCTTTATATCTGGCTATCTCTTTTGGATGGGACGATATATCGAGAAAACGCTTACTCCTAGTACTTACTATCAGTTCATCAAGAAGAAGTTTGCGAGGCTATATATTCCCTCTATTGTATTCAGTCTGCTTTATCTCTACTTTTTCACTTCGCCTATAGAGCCTAGTGACTTATTGGGCGCTTTACTCTTGGGGAAAGGACACTTATGGTTCTTGCCTACTATCTTTTGGTGCTTTGCGATACACCGCCTTCTAGCCAAGTGGGGACGTGAGCATCTAGAGCTTTATCTGATACTCTCCTTTCTAGCTATCTATGCGGGGACTGTGACCTATCATCTCCTGCCTGGAGCCTTCACTTATCTGCTCTGTAGAGTCACTCGCTACTACTTCTTTTTCGTGCTGGGAGCTTCTATTCGCAACACACGGATAGACAATCGTCTCAGAGGTGCTTCTGCTCATCGAGGAGTGAGACAATATACTATCCTCTTCACTCTTCTTTTCCTTGTCCTGTGGGGAATTAGTATGCTTGATAACTGGCACTTAGTTGGAGATAGTAATATCGAGAGACTCATAGACTTTGCGGTCAGTCCTATCTGCGCACTGATGGGAACGTTAGCCATGTACACAACTTGGCTACTTATGGAGCGGTATAGCTATTCCTTCAGGGTCTCTCGAACATGGGTCTACCTATCCAGTATCTCTTTTGGAGTGTATGTGGTACACCAATTCATCCTAGTCGAAGTGGTAGACAATCATCTACTACAACTTCAGTCCTTCGTAGGAGCGTGGACTATACCTTTCACCCTCATCATCATAGGAGCTTTAGGTTCCATCGCTGTGGTAGAAGCATTCAAGAAAGTCCTATGATATAAAATCCTCTATATTATATCTAGTATGAAGATATTTGATGTCATAGGTTACCCCATCAACTTAGGTTGCGATAAAGATGGCAACGAGTTAACCCCGTCTATACTTAGGCGGGATGGTTGCTATACCTCCGCTAAGCATCAAGTGAATGACTTGGGCGACCAACCCTGCACGCCAAGGGCTACTATCATGGAGGAGAAGTATGTTTCACATCCTAAGATCAAGTTCCTCAAGCCTATCTTAACAGCCTCCCGTCCCTTGGCTGAGCGGGTCCTGCATTCGATAGAGCAGCAACATATTCCCCTATGTGTGGGAGGTGACCATGTAATGGCTTTCGGTAGTATCGCTGGCGTTGGTCTAGCTAAAGGAGCAGACAACTATGCCGTTATATACATCGATGCACATGGAGACTTCAATACGGAGGCTAGCTCCTCTACGGGAAACATGCATGGCATGCATCTCTCCTATCTTATGGGGTTTGGAGAGGATGACATCGCTAATTTTTGGGGAGTAAGCCCGCTCTTGAAGCCTCAAAACATCTACTTCTTGGGAGCTAGAGCTCTAGATCCTGGGGAGATAGAGATGGCTGCTAAGCTCAATATGTACATCCGTAGCTCCGAGCAGCTCAACGCCTCAGATCCCGCAGAGGTTATCGTTGATATTCTCTCTGACATCAAGCGCAAAGGTATCGACCATATCCATCTTAGCTTCGATGTGGATGTGATTGATCCTAGATATGCTCCTGGTACGGGTGTCCCGGAAAAGGATGGCATCACGCCAGCTCTTGCGTATACCCTCGTTCGACAGGTTGCACAGTCGGATTTAATTAAGTCAATTGATCTAGTAGAGCTTAATGCCAATCTAGATGAAGACCGCATGACCGAAAGAATCATGCAACAAGTATTCAGTATTATACTAGAAGGGTAAGGAGAGCTACGCCTTGATTTAGAAAAACCAAGTTAATGGAGTTACTGACAAGAGTTAAGAGCCTTCTTAATAAAGAGAATAAGGTTGTCGCTGGCAACTTCCTCTCTCTTTTCTTGTTGAAGGGGATCGACTTTCTTATTCCACTACTCACGCTGCCCTATTTGCTTCGGGTCATCGGGAGTGATGGTTATGGGCAGATTATGTTTGCCCTTGCGCTGATTAACTATTTTATAGGCTTTGCTTACTATGGGTTCAATCTTACAGGGACAAGATTTGTAGCAGCCAACAAGGGGTCTAAGATGCGCCTGCAGTATATCTATACGGTGGTTAACTCGACAAGGTTGTTTCTCTGCTTTGTTTCGTCTATACTCATTGTTGGGCTAGTATTCACTATTTCTTCGTTTAGAGAGTACGCTATTCTCTATTTGTTATTTACACCGATGATATGGGGGGGAGCCCTCCTTGCAGATTGGATGTATCAAGGAGTAGAGCAAATGAAGTACATCGCTATTCTAAACACAGGAGTTCGTCTCATATTCCTTATTATCGTCTTTGCTTTTATTCATGGTCAAGAAGATCTTTGGGTGTATCCTCTCTCTCTCTCAGTAGCCTATATAGCGAGTGCTTTCATTAGTCACAGGTTGTTACAACGGCTACTCGGACTAAAGTTTAGACTATGTCGCTTTAAGCATATCTCAGAAAGACTAAGAATAGACTTCCCAATCTTTATAAACCAGTTTGTGCCAACGCTATACAATAACACGAGTGGATTTGTCCTTGGACTTGTTGCGCCCATATCAATGGTTGGCATCTATTCTGCCATCAAGAAGGTGGCGGATATCTTCGTGACCCTAACAGACCTCTTCACAAGAGCGATATTTCCAAACATTGTACGTAATCAGCAGAAGTTCAATCGCTACAGTAGAAGAATGATAGCGATAGGACTCCTCTACTGTCTACTTCCCGTTGTTTTCGCCAAGCTTGTCTTTCTCTATCTAAATATGCCCATTGAAGGGAATATGACTATCTTGGCAACGCTAATGGTTGGTGTCTTTGGAATTGTCCTCTATGATGTATATGGTGTCAACTACTTTATAGCTAGAGGGCAGGATAAGATCGTTATGAGAAATACTCTTATAGCATCTCTTGTAGGGTTAATCCTAGCATATCCCTTGATTGGCTATCTAGGAATAATCGGAGCTGCCATAAACCTAACTCTATCAAGACTCTTAATGGGAGGGGGGTTATTTGTTAGATATAAAATGAAATAAACACTCGTAATATGAAAGTACCTAGAATCATTCGGAAAAGCCCACTCTATCAAGCTATTCGAAAAACATCTTGGGGTAAACAGTACCTTATCAGAACAGGTAAGCTTGTGCCTCGAGAAGATCTCATTCAAGTACATGCAGAGGGTACCGCTTTAAGGCTGGACTCTTCTATCAAAGTAAAGCCTGTTGTTGGCATCGTATATCCAGAAGAACTAATTCCTGGATATGTGTTTCCAAAAGCTTCTGCATATTTGTATGAGCGCTACTGCAAAACAAATAGCATTAAGTATCAAAGCTACGATATTCATGCTAGTGATTGGCTGGATAGAGCAAAAGAATTTGATGTCATATTTTGGCACGTTGACTCAACTCCGTCAACACTCTACGAGGCTGAGTCCAAAATATATATACTGGAGAAAATTCTCAAAAAGACCTGCTTCCCCTCCTACCATGAAATCTGGCAATATGAAGATAAGTGTAGAGCATACTACCTATACGAAGTATACAATCTACCTTGTATTCCAACTCTATCTTCTAACTCTAGGGAAGAATCGATCAAACTATCCGAAACAATCAATTATCCAGTCATTGTAAAAACACGGACAGGCGCGGGGTCTTTTGGGGTAAAGAAGATTGACAACAAAACTCAATTACGCAGACATATTACAAAGGTATTTTCTCCTAAGGGAATACACACGTTATACCCTTATGAAAGACAAAAGGATTACATCTTACTCCAAGAGTTCATTGACGATGCATCTTATGACCTGAGGGTAATGTTAGTAGGAGATAAAGCCTATGGGTATTATCGATATCCCAATAAAGGTGATTTTAGAGCATCGGGAGAAGGTAATGAGGATCACTCACGCCCAACCCCTATAGATGTACTTAGAGAGGCTATTAGTGTTAGAGAAGCACTAGGGGCTAGAGTGTTGGGTGTTGATTTTCTATACTCGGATAAGTATAAACAGCATCTAATTATAGAAGCGTCAATATTCAACGAGATCGATCCGCCTAGCATTGAAACTAAGTTGGAAGGAGTTCCTGGCTTTTACGACATTTCAGATCCAAACAACATACACTATCAAGAAGGTGCTTTTTGGTTCCCTGAACTCGTAGCAGAATCGATTATAAAGCAATGGAGTATCCAGAATACTCAACGAACGAATCAGCCAACTAATACAGAACAAAAATGAGCCTTACTACAGATTACAAGAGTTACCAAAAAGGAGCTATATTCAAAGGAGCTCCGCATATGGAGAAAAGACTAACAAAGAAGGAGGCTAAGACGATACTCAAGTACCACTCTGCTCTCTATCTAAGAAACGTCTACGATTTTGATTGCCAGGAGAAGACGAACTTTTGGTTTATAATAAATGATACGACTCTTGAACTTAAGGACTTATCATCCAGGTGTCGTAACAAAGTCCGAAAAGCATACAAGACGTTTGATTATCGCCCTATATCTAAAGAGGATATGATAAATCAAGGAGGATATGAGGTTTACAAATCCTCTTGGAGTAGGTACAAAACTACTCAATCTCAGCCTTTAGTTAGAGAAAAGTGGGTTGAACATATGTTGAACAATAGTGAAGAGTACTATGGCGCCTTTGATAAGGAGTCGGGTACTTTAGTTGCCTATTGTGCGGTTCTTATCCAAAACGAAAGTGCAAAATATACGGAGTTGAAGGCTAATCCAGATCATTTGAGATACTATCCATTCTATGGACTAATATTCTATCTAAACCATCTACTTATTGACGAGAGGAAGATGTTATACGTAACAGATGGTGCTAGAACAATCTCCGAGCATAGCAATATACAGCCGTTTCTAGAGCAGAATTTCTTATTCAGAAAAGCGTATTGTCATCTAAAGGCCTACTACCCTTGGTATATAGGCTTGGGAATAAAGTTACTACGCCCTCTAGGTAGACTTCTTCCTGAAAAGGGGCAGTATCTATTGAAACTAGACAGTTTTCAGCGTCCAGTTAGCTTATAGAGATGATAACTTTTTGAACACGTAATACTCAGTAAAGAAGATGCTGAAAACTCCTTAATCACATTGCGAATAAACAGTCTCAAATGAGCAATCTATTAGAAAAAAACGCCAACGATATACTTGCTAATAAAAACAAGAGTACTGCTATGGTAAGTCTGATCTTCTTTTTGCTCTTGTTTATCATAGGGGTGTCTCCGTATATTGAAAATGGAGGTCCATTAAGAATGGCTCAAGCATGTGCAAAGGGAATTTGCATTATCATATATCTATATGAGACTATCAAACGTCTTCCTATTTTATGGCCTCAAAAAGTGGTTAGATGTAATCTGCTGTTTGTCTTAGTCATTCTCCTTTCAACGCCTTTCGCAACGAATCCTCAGTTAGCATTAGCACCCTTATACGTTCTTCTTTCTTTCCCTTTCTTCTACAGTGTGTCTTTAGATGGAAAAGTCTCCAATAGGCAAATTGTTTTTTTCTTGCTTATAGGATTAGTCTTGGCTTCAAACAATACTATCCAATACTACTATATGTTAGACTCCTATTCTTTAGAAGAAATATACGAAGGTAACTTCACAAACAATAGTAGCTATACGATAGCCCTGCTTTTCCCTTTCTTCTTTTTAATCAAAAGACGACTTCTACATTGGCTACTTGTCATTCCTGCTTTCTTATTAGTCCTTGTAGCACAAAAGCGTGGAGCTATTCTATGTGCCTCAATCTTCTTACTCTCCTATCTATATATATCATTGCGTAGAAGCAAAACAATAACACGCTTTATATCGTTGCTTGTGGCCATACTATTGATTTATTTAGTTTATAGTGGATCCACATTCTTCTTCCATCGATTTGTAGAGGGTAACACAAGTGGACGCAATGAAATGTATTCTTTTTACCTCTCTAACTGGATGGATGGGTCATTTCTAAGGCTCTTGTTCGGTAATGGCTTTTATGCTACAATGGATTTGTCATTTTATGGGTACCATCTATATGCTCATTCCGATTTTGTGGAAGTTATTTACGACTTCGGTTTGCTAGGACTTTACATTTACTGTTCTATAATCATTTCAATCCTACGTTTTGGATTTAGACAACGGAAGAGATCACGAGATGTCTCATTTTTCATCCTCTCTACGATGCTCATCTTCATTCTGAAAGCTTCTATTAGCGGTGTTTATTTAGATGTGGGGGGAAATCTTCTTTTTATCACTTTAGGAATTCTAATGGGACGTTCCTCTTCTCACTTAAAAAGTTTGAGTTATCCGACAAGACAAAATGAAAGAATCAATACAAGATAAGCAATTGACAATCCTTACTGGTTGGACGCTATCTCTATACGAGGGTTCCTATTATACAATATCGCTGCACTACTCTTATATAGAGAGAATGCTAGAGTTATTTGAAGAGATAACTCTTGTCGCCCCCGTTAAAGTAGTTAAGATAAAAGATGAGGTGCAATCTCTTAGGAAGATTCCGTCAAATCAACTTTCTATAGAGACTCTTCCCTATAGTAATGGAAGTGTAGATGCTCTTAAGCATAGGCGGACGTATAAAAAAACTATCAAGAAGGTTGCTTCAAAGACAGACCTTTTCTACTGCAGAGTGCCAGATCCATTTTGCTGGATGCCTGCTCAGATGACCGACAAGCCAGTGATTATGCACTTCGTAGGAGATACAGCAGATGCTACGAAGCACAACATTCACTTCTCTTGGCTGAAGAAACAGATCTTACTCGCTGGCTATTCTTTTGAGTATAGGCGTATCTTGAAAAGTGCTCGAAAATCAACTGTATACACAAATGGATCACACCTAAGCGAGAAGCTCCATAAGCAAGGGGTAAATGCTACTCCAGTAGTTAGCTCAACCATCACTAAGGAAGACTTAGCTCTCGAACCTTTGCGACCTCTGAGTAACAAGCCGCTAACCATTATTTATGTAGGGTATCTGCGCTATGCTAAGGGGATAGATACCCTAATCAAAGTAATCAAGAGGCTTGACGAGAGACACTTCAATTATCAATTTCGTGTTGTAGGCGATGGCGATATGTACTCCACCTTACAACAGCTGATTGGTGATTTGAAATTAGACGATCACATCTATCTACATGGGCATGTTGATAATCGAGATAAACTTCTAGCTCTCCTTCGGTCTAGCGATCTCTTTTTCTTTCCTAGTCTGAGTGAGGGGTCTCCACGTGTCGTCATTGAGGCAATGAGTCAAGGGTGTCCGGTTTTATCCACTCCTGTAGGATCTTTACCTGGTTGCTTTGAAGAGAATAAGGAAATACTTTTTTTTCCATTTAAGGATGCTGAGATTGCCACTAGTAAGATCCTTGCAGTAGGCGAAGATCTAGAAATGCTCACGCAATTACGAGACCGTGCCTATAGAAAGGTCTCTGAAAGGTTTACTATGGAGGAATTCATACGAACAATAACTACCTATAAACATGAAGCATAAACTACTTTTACTATACAGCTGGTTCGTGCGAACTTTGCTAATCTGGCTCCCCGACGTGCCATTTATTATGCGCTTCCGTGGATGGCTCTATGGGTTAAGCATGAAGAGCTGTGGCAAAAACTTTCAAGTGGCTCATGATGTGAATATAAAATGCCTTGACGGGATGTCCGTAGGAACTAATTGCTATGTGGCCAACAACAATATAATACTTGGAAGTGGTACGATTGTAATTGAAAGTGAGGTGCAGATAGGACCTAATTGTGTGCTTGCTTCTGGAAATCATGTTTCAATAAATGGGTCATACTATAATAGTAAGGGAGATATTGGCAGTATTTATCTAGGCAAAGGTTCTTGGGTGGCTGCAAATTGCACCTTAGCAAAAGGTGCCGTACTCCCCAACAATTCGGCTCTTGCTGCCAACAGCTTTTTAGGCACAGAGCTATCGAAACCTAACTCTATTTACGGAGGAGTTCCTGCAAAACTTATTAAAAGCAACGTTCCCTCATAAAGGTATGATTGAGCGTATTGTGTTTACGGGAGATATCAATTTTTCTGATGCTTATTTTGACATGGGCTTTGGAGTTGGCTCTGCTATTCAGAATGGAGAGAATCCATTTAAGTATATCAAACGCTCCCCAACGGATTATTGGGTGGGGAATTGTGAGTGCGTTGTTTCTGAAGATTCTTGCTATTCTGATTTGAGGAAGAATCTGTTTAGAATAGATCCTTCTGTTATGAAGTCCGTAGATCACTTAGATTGCTATGCAATTGCTAATAACCACGTAATGCAACATGGGGAGGCTGCATACCAGTCTATGAAAGAGTATTTCGCCTGTGAAAAGATTTCATGCGTAGGTGCTATAGATATTCCCTGCACAACACAGTCCATCCACGGGAAAAAAGTCGCTATACTTGCTTTCTCTCAGCGTATAGAACAATTCACAGATGAAAGTAGCCCGTATTACTATACCCCTGAGTATAGCCATATATTGACTAAAATCAAAGAAGTCAAGCAAGAAGTAGACTTCCTAATCGTGTACGTCCATTGGGGAAATGAGTTTATCAACTACCCCTATCAAGATCAAAAACTATTTGCGCACCTATTAGTTGATGAAGGAGCCGATCTTATTGTAGGTATGCATCCTCATGTTCTACAAGGATTTGAGGTGTATAGGGGGGTACACATATTCTATTCAATTGGTAACTTCGTCTTCAATATGCCAATACAAGATGCTAAATACGGAGTTGTCGTAACCTTTACCATTGATTCAGCTGGAAAGCCTTCTGTAGATTTTGAATATACTCGAATAGGCAAAGACTACTTCCCCAGCATCGTATCCAAAGAATGCGTGCCAGAAGAATTCCGCTTTGACTATCTCAATAAACTATTCGCAAAGAAAGAGAACAATGAAGAGTACTACGCTGAGGCGAAAAAGAAGTATAAACGATATCGGATCCGAAACATTCTTGATATCCTATGTAACACCTCAAAGTTCAGGAGAAGAGATCTTGGATACATGTTATCTGACTTTATAAAACGACGTTTTTAGCTATGCACATAACAACAAGCAAAACGGCTTCTAAGATACTTTATCCATTGATAAAGCTTACAGAGTATCTGGGAACACATCATCCAGTATTTCTAATCAAGCTTCGGTACTTTGTGCGGTTTAGGAGACTACCAAATCTGAAGAATCCGAAAGACCTAAATGAAAAGATCTTATATCTAAAGCTTTATACGGATACAAAAGAATGGACTCGCTTAGCTGACAAGTATAGAGTCCGTGAATATATCAAGGAATGTGGACTAAGTGATATTTTGATACCCTTGTATGGGGTATGGGATAAGGCTTCAGATATTACACTAACGAACTTGCCAAAGAGCTTTATCCTTAAAGCAAACAATGGCGATGGCAAAGGTAGTTTCCTCGTAGTAAAAGATAAGGAGGCTCTAAATCTTGAAGAGGTTAAGCCACAGGCTGATAAATGGCTGTCTGAAAGAAACATTGGAGCTTTAGCCGCAGAACCTCAGTATCGCAATATCCCTCCTAGAGTCCTTGCTGAAGAATTATTGGAGCCTGAGTCAGGTAGCCTTATTGACTACAAGATTTGGTGTTTCAATGGTAGAGCTCACTCCATTCTTACCTGCTCGGATCGCTCTAACAACTCTGTAGCCTTAGGTGCTTATGACTTGAATTGGAATAGACTAGAGGATGCTCTAATCCCCTCAAGAGACTATCCAGCAGGAAAGCTTTTACCTCGTCCAGAAAATCTCTCTAAGATGATAGATGTTGCGGAGAAGCTCTCTAAGCCTTTTCCAGAAGTAAGAGTGGATTTGTACGATGTTAATGGGCGAGTGTATTTTGGTGAATTGACTTTTACTTCTCTAGGAGGAATGATGCTCTATTATACTCCAAAAGCCCTACAAGAGATGGGGGCTCGTGTTAACCTCAACCACTCCAATATATGAAGCGAATATCTATCGTCATCCCCGCATACAACGAAGAGCGATTTATCGAGGATTGTCTCAATTCGGTCTATCTGCAAGACTACCCCAAGGAGCTACTAGAGGTGATCGTGGTAGATGGCAATAGCCACGATCGAACAGCTGAGATCATCCGTGAGAAGTTTCCTCAAGTAAAGCTCTTGCACAACCCTCGGAAGATAGTGCCCATCTCTATGAATATCGGGATTAAGGCAGCTCAAGGAGTCTATATCATCCGGCTAGATGTACACTGCGTCTATCCCAATGACTACTTTAGTCGGCTTGTCCAATTTATGGAGGCTCATCCAGAGGCGGACAATGTGGGCGGTGTCTGTAAGACGCTACCAGCCAATGAGACCGCAAGAGCTGAGGCTATCGCTATCGCCCTCAGCTCTAAATTCGGTATGGGCAATTCAGAGTTTCGTGTAGGTGTCAAAGAGATCAAAGAGGTAGACACGGTCCCCTTCGGGTGCTATCGTCGAGAGGTCTTTGATAAGATAGGTGGCTATGACGAGGAGCTGACACGTAACCAAGACAACGAGCTGAACTCTCGTCTCAAGCAGCATGGCGGGCGCATCTTCCTGCTTCCTGACCTGCTTATAGATTACTATGCGCGCCCCACGATAAAGAAGTGTGGGCGGATGTTTTATCAGTATGGGCTCTTCAACCCATTGGTAGATAAGAAGCTAGGGCAGTTCACCTCGCTGAGACGTATGGTGCCACTCTTCTTCGTACTCTATCTAATACTTTTTGTGGTGCTGAGTATCATTCTGCCGAAGCTGGTTCTTTGGTTTGCCATCCCCTTGCTCCTCTATCTATTGATAGATATTGTGGCTTCTCTGCAGCATATAGCCAAGCCAAAGGTTGCTCTATGGCTACTCTGCATCTATCCCGTCATCCATGTCAACTATGGTATCGGTTACCTAGATGGTATCTTGCGCCTCCTCTTCAATCGCTCTTTCGTCGCTGAAGCTAATAGATAGAGTATGTGGGCGAAGTGGTTATTTGATCGGATTATGTCACTCGTGGGGCTGATTGTACTGAGTCCTGTGCTACTTGTCGTAGCGATCTTGATTCGGGTGAAGATGCCAGGTGGTCCTGTCCTTTTCAAGCAAAAGAGGGTGGGCAAAGATGGCAAGCTCTTTACGATGGTCAAGTTTCGCAGTATGAGTGTGGCGCATGGCGGAAGCAGTGTCTCCGTGGCTGGAGAGTCTCGCATCACCCCGCTAGGTGCTAAGCTCCGTAAGTACAAGCTGGATGAACTCCCCGAACTGTGGAATGTATTCATTGGCGATATGAGCTTCGTAGGTCCCCGCCCCGATGTGCCAGGCTATGCGGACAAACTGGAGGGTGAAGATCGGGTGATACTGAAGCTCCGTCCGGGGATCACAGGCCCCGCCTCCCTAAAGTATAGAGATGAGGAGACTCTTCTGGCAACTGTGGAGGATCCTATCAGGTACAATGATGAAGTGATTTTTCCTGACAAGGTAAGGATCAATAAGGAGTATTACTACAATTGGTCTTTTTGGCAAGACATCAGATACATCGTGAGGACGGTGTGTGGGGGATAGCTGTTGGCTGTTGAAGGGGGGCGGTCGTTTCTCTGGAGACTTTCTTCACTAGATGCTAGACATGCGGGCCTAATTTTCGTCACCTATACAATAAGGTGGTGGGGGGACGTTGGTCGGAGGATACGTCTGACGGGCTCTTCCTCCCACTAGCCTAGACTACACAACGAATATCGTGTAGTAGTTGGTGTATGCCAACTGTAGGGGTAGTGTGGAGCTTGTGTCCTACAAGTTTGGATCAGTTGTAGCGTCGCTCTTCTTTGCGATCTGTTGAGACATTTGCATGTTGTAGCATGATGATGGGGGCACCTGAGCGCAGCGTCTACGGTCTGCGTTATTACCTTTGCACTGTCATTGACAATGTAAAGAGATCCATTTGGAGACTGTTGCATAAAGGCGAATCGCTGTGTTGCTTTCGGGATTCGGCTTCGGTCACATACGGAGGTATGCTCCCTTCAGACCTCACCCTCAGCGCCTTGCGCTTCATCCTTTCTGCAAAGTCTAGACAATATTGCTTGCAAGATTGTGAGACTGTTGACTTTTGCAACAGTCTCATTTACGTTGAGTATATATATGTCTTACAGGCCACCGAGGGATCCTCTCATCTGCGTTTCATATCAGGCACCCGATGAATTGTGATCATCACCTTGCTGGATGTCACGTGAAGATGGAGCGGGAGTCTTAGGACCACAAAGCTTGAGGTAAGCCCCTTTTTCATTACATTTGTAGGCAACTAAATCAGAGCTAACAAGTATGGCGCAGAAGAAGATTTGGCTCTCACTCGCTGAGATGGGAGGACGAGAGCAGGAGTTTATACAAGAGGCGTTTGACACCAATTGGGTGGTGCCTCTGGGACCTAATGTCAATGGCTTCGAGGAGGACTTGACTCGCTACCTCGGAGCGCCAGGCAAGCATGTCGTAGCACTCAGCGCTGGCACGGCTGCTCTGCACTTAGGACTAGTCATGCTGGGCGTGGGGCGTGATGATGAGGTGATCTGTCAAAGCTTTACTTTTGCTGCCTCGGCCAACCCGATTACTTATCAAGGGGCTAAGCCTATATTCGTCGATAGCGAGCCTGACACGTGGAACATGTCCCCCACGCTACTACGTCAAGCTATCGAGGATCGCATCGCTCAGACGGGACGCAAGCCTAAGGCGATCATACCCGTTCATCTGTATGGCATGCCTGCTAAGATGGACGAGATACTGGCGATCGCTGAGGAGTACGACACACCTGTCCTAGAGGATGCTGCTGAGGCACTCGGATCTGAGTATAAGGGGCGCAAGTGCGGTACGCTAGGTCGCTACGGAGCGCTCTCTTTCAATGGCAATAAGATGATTACCACGTCGGGTGGTGGAGCTTTGGTTTGTCCTAGTGAAGAGGCTGCTAGGCGTGTCCTCTTTTACGCAACGCAGGCTCGTGACAATGCGCCACACTATCAGCACACGCACATCGGCTATAACTACCGCCTGAGCAATATATCGGCGGGGATAGGCCGTGGGCAGATGCTCGTCCTTGATGAGCATGTGGCTAAGCGTCGGCACAACCACGCCCGCTACTGCGCCCTGCTGGCTGACTGCCCTGGTGTCGAGGTGAAGTGCGCCCCCACGGAGGAGTACGATAGCAACTACTGGCTTAGCTGCGTCTTAGTGGATCCTGAGAAAGCGGGCTTCACCCGTGAGGATCTGAGACTCCGACTAGAGGCTGAGGCTATCGAGAGCCGTCCGCTATGGAAGCCGATGCACCTGCAGCCAGTCTTTGCCGAGGCGCCTCGCTATGTCGATGGTACAAGTGAGCGACTCTTTGACCGTGGGCTCTGCCTGCCTAGTGGTACACTGGTGACGGAGGAGGATTTGCAGCGCATTGTCGCAGTGATCCGAGAGCTGGGCAAGAGGTAAAAGGGTTTGCCCCCAGGCACTCGACGGAGGTAAATGCTGTGCTGAGTAAGAGATCTCATAAGGAGCTAAAAGGTAGGAGCTGTAGTTGTGACGAACTGGTCACGCTGGTGGCGGAGCGAATGAATCGTCGTACACCTTTCGCCTGCTTTCGCCTACCTGGCGAAGGTCGTACGGTGCATGAGATTGGGCTACAGAACGAGGCTAGGGCTGTGGCGACTACGACTGAGGAGCTGAGAGAGTGGAAGAAGCATTTGGCGGGCTTTCTGATGGCACCCTTTGCGGTGACGATCGAGACGCCGATGCTCTGGATCGAAGAGGAGCAGGGGAAGCAAGGGGCAAGCGTGCTACAGCTTGCGGCATGTGATGAGGCAGAGCTAGAGAGCTTTCCGCCTGTGGCTCCGATACCGCAGGCTTTACCCGATAGTTACCGTGTTACTTTCGCTCGCTTTATAGAGCATCTAGAGGAAGGGATGGCGGAGAAACTTGTCTTGGCACACCGTGCCGAACTGCCCAGCATCGCTACGGCACAAGTGATTGGTGCCTTTGACAAAGCCTTGACGCACTACCCGAATGCTTTCGTGTCGCTCTGCTACACGCCCCAATCGGGGCTGTGGCTTTGTGCCACGCCGGAGATGCTCCTCCGAGGGGACGGTGCCGACTGGCAGACGGTGGCACTGGCTGGGACGATGCCTCGGCAGGCGGATGGCGAGCCGTCCGTCTGGAGTGAGAAGAATCGGCGGGAGCATCACTATGTACAGCGCTTCATCGGAGAGCTACTGGAGCAGGAGGGGATTCCCTACCAGGCGCTTGATGTGGAGACGACAACGACGGGGCGGTTGCAACATTTGCAGGCTCGCTTCGCTTTGCAGCTTCCCGAGGGGTACACGCCGATTACCTTGGCGGAGCGCCTTCACCCCACGCCAGCCGTCTGTGGTACACCCCAGCGAGTGGCGCAGCGTCTGATCCTCGAGGAGGAGTCTGCAGCGCGCTCTTACTATGCAGGCTTTCTGGGGTGGTACGAGCCTGAGCGACGGGTCGATCTCTTTGTCCAGATACGCTGTCTGCAGTTGCTTCCCGAGCAAGCTCTACGGCTCTATGCGGGAGGCGGTATCGTGCGTGGATCAAGCCTCGAGAGCGAATGGCAGGAGGTCCTGCACAAGCTCTCGGCAATACATAGTCTTATAAGGTAAAGGAGGAAGGAGCGCAATGATACCTATGGACGATCCTGTGATCAGCGAACTAATCGCTCTGCTTCAGGCACACGGCGTGCGTGACGTGGTGCTCTGCCCTGGCAGTCGCAATGCGCCACTTGTGCATGCACTCAGCCACCAGCTCACGGGGGTGACCTGTCACTCAATCATTGATGAGCGCAGCGCAGGCTTCTACGCCCTTGGCTTGGCACTCGCCACGCATAGAGCGGTCGTGGTCTGCTGTACCTCTGGCACGGCGGTAGCAAACCTGCACCCAGCAGTCGCTGAGGCTTACTATCAGGGTGTCCCGCTGGTTATCCTATCGGCCGATAGACCCGAGCGATGGATCGGGCAGTGGGCTGGGCAAACGCTTCCTCAGCCAGGACTCTTCGGCTCACTGGTGCGCAAAGCGGTACAGCTCCCCGAGCCACACACCGATGAGGAGCGGTGGTACTGCAACCGTCTGATCAACGAAGCGCTCCTCGCAGCGCTGGCTCCGCTCCCCGGGCCCGTACAGATCAATGTCCCGATCAGCGACCCGAGCGTATCTTTGCTCCCGCCAACTCCAGCAGAGCAACAGTCTGATCCAAGCGACAGACGACCCATCGGAATGCAGCCAGGACGCCATATCGAGCAGTGCTGTCCGTGTGGTGTGGATGCGCAGGCGGTCAAGCCGTTGCTAAAGAGGCTCGCCACGTTTGAGCGCAAGATGATATTGGTAGGACAGGAGAGTTGGACAGCTACGACTAGCGCAGGGGCGGTCTTTCCGCAAAGCTTGCGGGAGCAGTTCCTCTGCATCGGCGAGTCGCTCTCCAATAGGCCCGTGACGATCTGTTCTCTCGATGCGCTCCTAGCGTCTCTCAGCGAGGCGGATCGACGAGCCCTGCAGCCCGACCTGCTGATCACCCTCGGCGGGCATATCGTCTCCAACAAGATAAAGCAGTACCTGCGCAACTATCCGCCACGGGAGACGTGGCACCTGTCGCCTGATTCCAGTGTGGTGGATCTCTTTTGCAGTCTCACCGAGCTGATCACAGCTCCTGTCGGGCCATTCCTTGAAATAATGGCGCAGGGCTTGGAGATGCTGGCGCAGGGCTTGGCTGGTCACGCTAGCTCTCCCTACGCCCTTCAGTGGCGGGAGCGAATTGATCGACTGCCGTCACCAATGCCACACTACAGTTCTCTGGCCGTGGTGGGAAAGCTCCTGAGTCATCTGCCCGAAGAGCCCTGCGTGTTACACCTAGCAAACAGTTCATCGGTGCGCTATGCGGAGCTTTTCCGCAAGCCTCGTCGGCTTCTCACCCTTTGCAATCGAGGCACCAGTGGCATAGAGGGCTCGCTCTCGACCGCCTTAGGCTTTGCCCGCCAGAGAGCCGAGGAGCGCCACTTCATCGTCATCGGGGACCTGAGCTTCTTCTACGATCTCAATGCGCTGGGGTTCCCCGATGTGGGGAGCAACGTGCGGGTGCTCCTGCTCAACAACCAGCGAGGGAGCATCTTCCAAAGCCTGCCGACCTTAGAGATGGACTCACTGTCGCGACGCTATGTCACCGCCGAGCATCAGCTACAAGCGCAGGGCTGGGCGGAGAGCTGTGGCTGGGAGTACCTATCAGTGCACGAGGCGGGTGAGCTGGAGGAGACGATGGCTCACTTCGTCGGACCCACCAAGCGTCCCCGCCTCCTCGAGGCTTTCGTCTCCTCAGAGGATGAGATCGCCGAACTACAGACCTATTTCAAGCAATTACAACCAAGAGAAGAGTTATGAGTGAAAAGAACCAAAGGGTGTGGAAGCCCCTCAAAGCGTACGAAGATATCCTCTTTGACTACTACAACGGCATCGCTCGTATCACGATCAATCGTGAGCGCTACCGCAACGCCTTTACGCCGACCACGACGGCCGAGATAAGCGACGCTCTGCGCATCTGTCGTGAGGATCAGAGCATCAACGTGGTGGTCCTGACAGGCGCTGGCGACAAAGCGTTTTGCTCTGGCGGAGATCAAAACGTCAAGGGTCGGGGTGGCTACATTGGCAAGGACGGCGTGCCTCGCCTGAGCGTCCTAGACGTGCAGAAGCAGATCCGCAGTATCCCCAAGCCGGTCATCGCTGCGGTCAATGGTTATGCCATCGGTGGCGGACATGTCCTCCACGTGGTGTGCGACCTCTCGATCGCTTCGGAGAATGCTATCTTCGGGCAGACGGGACCCCGTGTGGGTAGCTTTGATGCGGGCTTTGGTTCCTCTTATCTGGCTCGTGTCGTAGGACAAAAGAAGGCGCGTGAGATATGGTTCCTCTGCCGCCAATACTCCGCTCAGGAGGCTCTCGACATGGGGCTGGTCAACAAAGTGGTGCCTCTCGACCAACTAGAAGATGAGTACGTGCAGTGGGCGGAGGAGATGATGCTGCTGAGTCCGCTCGCCCTCCGCATGATCAAGGCGGGGCTAAATGCCGAGCTGGACGGTCAGGCAGGTATCCAAGAGCTGGCGGGCGATGCGACGCTCCTCTACTACCTCACGGACGAAGCTCAGGAGGGTAAGAACGCTTTCCTGGAGAAGCGCAAGCCCAACTTCGAGCAGTACCCTAAGTTTCCCTAGCGACCGATGTCACCACACGAGAGCATCCTTCACCTCCCGGCGCTACTGCCACAGATAGCTGAGCGACTGACCATTAGCGTGGATCCGTACACCCTGCGCTTCCGTCGCCCCGCCAAGACCTCCCGTGGCGAGTACGAGACGAAGCGGGTCTACTACCTACGCCTCCAGAGCCTTGAGCAGGCAGGTCATGTGGGCTGTGGCGAGTGCGCCCCGATGCCTCAGCTTAGCTGCGACAACCTGCCCCACTATCAGGCTGTGCTGGAGCAGATGGCGGGTCAGATGGTGCAGGCTCCCGATCGGTTTGACGTGGCTTCGCTACGCCCCTACCCTTCCATCGCTTTTGGCTTAGCCACTGCGATCAACAGCTTCATCTCTGCTGGCCACAGTAGTGAGGAGGGGTCGGAAAAGCCCTTTTGCGATACCCCTTTCACCCGTGGCGAGCTGGGTATCCCGATCAATGGGTTGATCTGGATGGGCGACAAAGCCTATATGTACGAGCAGATCAAAGCTAAGCTGGCGCAAGGCTTCCGATGCTTGAAGCTTAAGATCGGCGGAATAGACTTTTCCGAAGAGCTAGAGCTACTCCGCTACGTGCGGCAGCACTTCTCTCCTGAGGAGATGGAGCTGAGGGTAGATGCCAACGGAGCGTTTGCCCCAGAGGTGGCTCTGGAGCGACTGAAAAGGCTGAGCGACTTTCGCCTACACTCCATCGAGCAACCGATCCCTGCGAGCGATCAGTGGGACGAGCTGGCCAAGCTCACGGCAGCGTCGCCACTCCCCATAGCGCTCGACGAGGAGCTCATCGGGATCCACAGCCGAGAGCGCAAGGCGCAACTACTAGACGAGGGCAAGCCGCACTACATCATCCTCAAGCCGTCGCTTCATAGCGGGGTCGATGAGTGGATCGAGCTTGCCGAGGAGCGAGGCATCGGCTGGTGGGCAACCTCAGCGCTGGAGTCAAACGTGGGGCTTAGCGCCATCGCTCAGTGGGTCAGCCAGTACCCGATCGTCCGCCCGCAAGGGCTTGGCACAGGAGCTCTCTATCTCAACAACACCCCCTCCACGCTGCAACTCGTAGGCGACCAGATGTTTTTTAGAGAGGTTAGAGATTAGAGGTTAGAGATTAGAGGTACTAACCTATCCCCCGCCCATGTCCGAGCACCTATATATAGACAGCGCACGAGTAGATGCCGAGAGCTTAGAGCCGTTCGCCCGAGGGCTAGCACCCGAGCGGAGAGCGGTGCTAGGGCCACTGCTCACCTTCCTCAGGGAGTGGTGGAGCGAAGAGGAGTGTGTGACCGTCCAAACCTCCGGCTCGACTGGCACGCCCAAACGGCTTCAGCTGGCGAAGCTTGCGATGCGACGTAGCGGACTCAGGAGCAACCGCTACTTCCAGATCCAAGCGGGCGAGCGTCTCCTCCTAGCCATGGACCTTCGCTACATAGGCGCTAAGATGATGGTGGTGCGTGCCTTACTCGCAGGAGCCGAGCTGGTCGTGGTGCCACCTTCGAGCCATCCGCTAGCGACGCTCAGCGTGGCACCTCAGTTCGTCTCCCTCGTCCCCCTACAGCTACACCACACCCTGGAGGTGCCAGCGGAGCGTGAACTGCTCAGTCGGGCTGAGCAACTGATCATCGGGGGCGGAGCCATTCATCCCGTTGTGGAGGCGCAGCTCAGTGCGCTCCCCGTGGCCGCTTTCGCCACTTATGGCATGACAGAGACCATCTCGCACATCGCACTGAGAAGGCTCAACGGTCCTCACGCCTCGCCTCTCTTCTATCCCCTCGAGGGGGTGCACCTCACCCAGGGCGCCGAAGGCGAGCTCATCATTGAGGATCGCCTGCTTTACCCCGATGGTCCAAGCCTCACGACCCATGATCTCGTCGAGCTACACCCCGATGGTGGCTTTACCATCGTAGGGCGAGCCGACAACATCATCAATAGTGGCGGGATCAAGATAAGCCCCGAGCCGATCGAGCGAAAGCTTGCCGAAGTCCTAGATAGACCGCTCGCAATCAGCTGGATAGCCGATGCCGCTCTAGGGCAAAAACTGGTACTCGTACTAGAAGGCGACAGCCTCCCCAAAGGCTTTATGGAGACACTCGCTGAAGCCTGCCAAGAGCTCCTACCACCCTACCACCGCCCCAAAGAGATCCGTCTCGTGTCTCACTTGCCACACAATGACAATGGCAAGCTCGATCGCCAAGCCCTCCAAAGGCTACTCCTCACCTCCAAGTAGATTTTCCTCACTCCTCAAACTCAAGAAGAGTAGGAACGCACTAGTCCGTGTGTTCCTACTCTTCTTTATTTATTCAGCGGTGACGCTGCGCCGTGTAGCTAGCCACGAGGACAGCCAGCGCACTGTCTGATCTGCTGGAAGAAGTCGTTGCCCTTGTCATCAACCAGGATGAACGCAGGGAAGTTTTCCACCTCTATGCGCCAGATCGCCTCCATGCCTAGCTCGGGATACTCGAGGCACTCGACACGCTTGATGCTCTCCTGCGCTAGTATAGCTGCGGGACCACCGATGCTACCGAGGTAAAAACCTCCATGTGCCTTGCAAGCATCCGTAACCTGCTGACTACGATTGCCCTTGGCTATCATAATGAGGCTACCGCCATGGCTTTGGAAGAGATCGACATAGGGATCCATACGGCCCGCAGTGGTGGGACCGAAGGAGCCACTCGGCATCCCCTCAGGGGTCTTGGCGGGACCAGCGTAGTAGATCGGATGATCCTTGATGTACTGAGGTAGCTCCTCGCCACGATCTAGGCGCTCCTTGAGCTTCGCGTGAGCGATGTCTCGTCCCACGACGATGGTGCCAGATAGCGAGAGACGGGTAGAGACAGGATACTGGCTCAGTTGCTTGCGTATCTCGTCCATCGGACGGTTGAGGTCCACCTTCACGACCTCGCCCTCGGTGCCGTGGCGCATCGATTCGGGGATGAGCCGTGCGGGATGCTTCTCCAGCCGCTCGATCCAGAGTCCATCCTTATTGATCTTAGCCCGCACGTTGCGATCGGCGGAGCAACTCACACCTAGTCCGACAGGACAAGAAGCTCCGTGGCGTGGCATGCGGATCACACGTATGTCATGGGCGAAATACTTACCGCCAAACTGCGCTCCAAGACCAATCTCGTGGGTTGCCTCCAGGAGGCGCTGCTCCATCTCTAGATCACGGAAAGCGTGTCCCAGCTCGTTGCCCTTGGTCGGTAGCTCGTCGTAGTACTTAGCACTGGCGAGCTTGACCGTCTTGAGGTTGGCCTCTGCCGAGGTGCCTCCGATAACGAAAGCAATGTGATAAGGCGGGCAGGCGGCAGTACCTAGCGAACGCATCTTCTCAACTAAGAAGGGGAAGAGCCTCTCCTCCGTGAGTAGTGCTTTGGTCTCCTGATAGAGGTAAGTCTTATTGGCAGATCCACCTCCCTTAGCGATAAAGAGGAACTTATACTCATCGCCCTCGGTCGCCATCAAGTCGATCTGTGCGGGAAGGTTGCACCCCGTATTGACCTCACGGTACATATCAAGGGGCGCATTTTGCGAATAGCGGAGGTTGTAGCGCGTGTAGGTGTCGTAGACGCCGTGCGAGAGGTACTCCTCGTCGCAAGCACCAGTCCAGACGTTTTGACCTTTCTTACCCAAGATGATGGCGGTACCAGTGTCTTGGCAGAAGGGGAGCTGCCCCAGAGCGCTCACCTCGGCATTGCGCAGGAAGGTGAGAGCGACGAACTTATCATTGTCCGAAGCCTCCGGGTCGGACAGTATCGATGCGACCTGCTCCTGATGAGCGGGACGTAGGTAGAAGGCTACATCGTGCATAGCACGCTCCGCAAGTATGCGTAGCGCCTCAGGCTCGACCTGGAGCATCTGGTGACCATTGCAGTCGACCGTGTGCACGTAGTCAGAGGTGATTAACTCGTACTCAGTCCGATCGGGTCCTACGGGATACATCGGCTGGTACTTAAACGGTGGTGTGGGCATCTCTCGTGTGTCGGTTAAGTGTGTGTACGGAGCCTGCCAACGGATTGGTCAGACTCAAATAGTGGAAAAAGCAAGAGACTGAGTGCTAGGGTCTGCTTCTTAGAAGTCTAAGCGCGCGTTCCCCCTGCATTCAGTCTCTATCAGGTTAAGAGGCGTGGCCTCTGTGAAGTTTATCTTACCAAGCGAAGATAGGTAGTGGAGACATCATCTCGTTGACCTCCTTACGCACCTTAGCTATCTCAGCCTCGTTCTCAGGATCGCGCAGTACGCGGTCGATGAGCTCGACGATGTATGGCATCTTGTCCTCCTTGACACCACGCGTCGTGATAGCGGGCGTACCCACACGGATACCAGAGGTCTGGAATGCAGAGCGTGAATCGAAGGGAACCATGTTCTTATTGACCGTGATGTCAGCACGTACGAGTGCGTTCTCAGCCACCTTACCCGTTAGGTCAGGGTACTTAGAGCGTAGGTCGATGAGGAGGCAGTGATTATCCGTACCGCCAGAGATACAGTTGTAGCCCATCTTGACGAAAGCCTCGCCAAGCGCCTTAGCGTTCTTCATCACCTGCTTCTGATACTCCTTAAATGAAGGATCAAGAGCCTCACCAAAGGCAACAGCCTTAGCAGCGATGACATGCTCTAGCGGACCACCCTGGATGCCAGGGAAGACAGCCGAGTTGAGTAGCTGAGACATCATCTTGACAGCGCCCTTAGGTGTCTTGAGACCCCAAGGATTCTCAAAGTCCTTACCCATGAGGATGATACCACCACGAGGACCACGTAGAGTCTTGTGCGTCGTAGAGGTGACGATGTGAGCATACTTGACTGGGTTCTCGAGTAGGCCAGCAGCGATCAGACCAGCGGGGTGAGCCATGTCAACCATAAAGATAGCGCCGATCTCGTCAGCTACCTTGCGGAAGCGTGCGTAGTCCCACTCGCGGCAGTAAGCCGATCCTCCAGCGATGATGAGCTTAGGCTTGTGCTGGCGAGCTAGCTGCTCCATCTCGTCGTAGTCGACCGTACCAGTCTCCTTGCTCAGGTTGTAACCTATAGGATTGTAGAGGATACCAGAGCTATTAACAGGCGAACCATGTGAGAGGTGACCACCGTGGTCTAGGTTTAGACCCATGAAAGTGTCGCCTGGCTTGAGGCAGGTGAAGAGGACTGCCATGTTTGCCTGAGCACCTGAGTGTGGCTGCACGTTGGCATACTCAGCGCCAAAGAGCTTCTTAACACGCTCTATAGCTAGGCTTTCAGACTTGTCCACGACCTCGCAACCGCCGTAGTAACGCTTGCCTGGGTATCCCTCAGCGTACTTGTTGGTCATACAGCTACCCATAGCCTGCATGACCTCATCGCTGACAAAGTTCTCAGAGGCGATCAGCTCAATGCCCTTTTGCTGACGCTGATGCTCCTGTTCGATCAGATCAAAGATTTCTTGGTCTCTTTTCATTCTATGTGAAATTAAATACGTTAGTCGTCATACATCGGGTGTGCACAGCCCCCGCCCCTCTAGCGCGAGCGGTGGCTCACACAATTCTCTCGCAAAGATAACAATAATATCTGAGCTAGGACAATCTTGGCGCCAGCAATCTGCAGATACCTGGCTATATAAGTGGAAATAATTACCTTTGTCGCATCTTAGTGTAAACTCAGTACGATATGAAACGAACCTACTGGACCCTCAGTCTACTCTTTGCCTTGTCACTCCTCATGACGATGAGTTGTAGTGGCGAAGATCCTATCAAGGCTAAGCGTATCGCCATCGAGAACGGCACCTACAAGCCCAACCCGAAGCCAAACCCCAACCCAGAGCCCAACCCTAACCCCAATCCAGAGCCGAATCCCAATCCAGATCCGAACCCCAACCCCAATCCAGAGCCGAATCCGAACCCGAACCCGAATCCAAATCCTAACCCTAACCCTAACCCTAACCCAGAGCCAAAGCCAGAGAAGAAGACTCAGGAGATTACCTTCACCTTTGACGAGTGGGCAAGTCCTAGAGCAGAAGCATCCTATCTAATGCCTGTAGAGAACTCTCTGCCTAAGGTTTTGGCTGGAGACCCCTTCTGGGAGGCAGTTAGTAATGTAGGCGCAGCTTGGGTCGGCATAAGCAAACCCGAAGGCTACCCCATACACCCACTCACTAAGGGACGTACTGGTCAAGCCCTAGAGGCGATGACTATCAAAGGGAAGAGAGTCTTCGGTTTCGGTAGCCACATCATTGCAGGAGCCCTCTACAGTGGACTGTTTGCAAAAGACCTTATGATGAGTAAGCCTCTCGAATGCACACAGTTCGGTCAACCCGTCTTTGCTATACCTCTTTCTATCAAGGGGTACTATCAGTGGCTCCCTGGGGAGAAGCTAATAGATGGTTCCAAAGCCATCGCAAAAGAGATCAAGGGTAAGCAAGACAATGCCACCATCGCCTGCGTCTTCTACGACATATCGCAAGACAATAGCTACCTCAATGGTAAGACGCTCTACACAGACCCACGCATCTTAGCAAAAGTTCAGATCCACCCCACCCCCACGAAGGATGGTGCCTGGACACCTTTTGAAGGAAAGCTAGAGATTGTCAACGAGGCGGCCTACAAGCAGATAGACTTTCAGAAGGGCAAGTACCGCATGGTCCTCATCTTCTCGTCAAGTGCTGATGGGGATAAGTTCATCGGAGCCATCGGCAGTCGCCTACGTATTGACGACTTTACTGTGACACTCGGCATACCCACCCAGAAGTAACCCGCTACAGATATGACTACACGGCAACTACACCGAGGAGCTATCGGTCTCCTACTGGCACTCCTCACGACTCCCCTCCTGTGGGCACAAGCCTCTCAGGAGAGCAAAGACGACCTAGAGTTTGGTATCAAAGCTGGTCTCAATGTCGGAGCAACCACGCCACTACCCAAGCCTAAAGCGATCGACAAGATCTATACGTGGAATCCCCACATGAACATCGCCATCAAGGGATGGCTCTCCTACCACCTCCCCGACACTAAGGGGTGGCATCTAGACACCGGTCTAGAGATGGAGCGCAAGGGGATGTACGTCTGTACCCATGCCACTGATATGCGCATCAATATGGGCGAAGGTCAGGAAGCTGCGTGGGGACTCTTTACGGGCAATAACAGCACCGAGTTCATCAACTACTACCTCACGCTCCCGATGCTGGTCGCCTACCATACGACTAGTGACAAGTTTCGCATGCAGGTGGGCTTCTACCTCTCCTACCTGATGCAGCAGAGTTTTAAGGTGACACTCGATGGTGACGGCACGTTCAATGGTACACCCTTCCAGCCAGGGCATCTTATAGACCTCGACCTATCAGATCACTTCAACAAGCTAGATATGGGTGTACGGATAGGCTTCGACTACTTCTTTCATCAGCGACTTGGCTTGACCACACAGCTCAATATGAGCTTCGAGCCTGCTCTCGACAGGAGCTTTACGATGATGCCTTTCCCGCTCTACAATATCTACGCTTTTGCAGGCTTTGCCTACCGCATTTAGTCACTAGCGATCCACTAGCATCTATACAAAAACGCACGACCATGTACCCTCTCGTAGGGATTCACGGTCGTGCGTTTGCTGTATCCTGCGCCAGGACTAACAAAGAGCCATAAAAAGCGCCCGACTCATCTTATCCTCCAAACGGTCTCCACGGAGGAATTTCGAGGTAGCGAGGGAGGAAAAGAAAATTCTCCACGGAACCGGGAAATAAAAGTTCGGAAGAATGAAATGAAACTTCGGAAGAAAGATTTCGAAGTTCCGATAAATTTTTCTACTCCTCGGTGCAGAAAGCAAACTCCCCACCGAGGAAATCACAAATTCCTCGTGGGGGTGGGTTGGAGGCTAGAAATTAGATGTTAGAATTTAGAGGTTAGAGCGAGATGGGTGACGAGAAGCCTCTCAGCCTTCACGCTTTATCTCGATGAGATATGGCTGTCCATAACCTGTATAAGCCCGTAGTTCGAAGGTCGCTGGGCCACCCGCTGCGACCGTGAAGGTCTTCGCATCGAAGTCAACCGTGATACCCTTTGGATTACCACTTACATTGAGTCCGAAGTTGCTATCACAGAGATTGCCCTCACGAACGACGTTTCCATCAAAGTCTGTAATATACATCGTCCCTATCACTTTACCAGTCCCGCCCTTCGAGGTGAACTGACTTGGCTCGGCTTTGAAAGAGAATCTCCATCCGCCACGCATTATGAGGATGGTCTGCTTACAGCCCTTACCCTTGCCACTGATGACCTCAGCTTCAATCTTAAAGGTCTTAGAGTCAGTACCCTCTCGGACTAAAAACTCATTGGGTCGATACACACAGGGCGCTATCTCAGATGAATACTTCTCAAAGTGTAGCGTAAACTCTGAGTTCTCCAGCGGGGTCTCATGGAGTAGCTCTCCGCTGGGAGAGAGTTCTTGTAGCACTCCATAAACCTTCCCATAGCCTCCATCGCCTGAGAAGGAGTTGGGCGTGGCCGTAAACTTGGCCTTGAAGGTGTTCTCTTGTGGCTCCTGAGGAGTCGGTGGCACACAGTTACAGCAAGAAGTGGCTAGCAGCAAAAGTGCAAGAAGAGAAGCTGCGCATCTCATGTAGGTAATGGGCTTCATCATTGTTATAGGGTTTTAGTTTGTGGGTGTCTAGTGTCAAGGGGGTTACGCCTACAAATATATATAAATCATTCATAGAGCGCTACATCTTTCGCATTTGTCAGTCCGACTGATGGGCGGGATGGCTGGTCGTACGAATTCACTACCTTTGCAGTGGTGAGGCTGTCACAGGACGGTCGCACCCTCCTGCTCAGCAGATCCTATGGCACAAGAGCTACACGACCAGACTAACGACGCGCGCACGATGCCATCGTCTCGCACGCAGCGTATCGCTCGCAATACGCTCTTCCTCTTCGTGCGTATGGCGGTGGTCACCCTACTCTCCCTCTATATTTCTAGGGTGCTCCTAGCAGCGCTCGGTGTGGAGGACTTCGGGGTTTATCAGGTGGTGGGGAGCTTGGTGACCGCCTTTGGCTTTGTCAATGGGGCAATGGTCGCCGCCACACAGCGCTTCTACTCCTACGAGCTGGGACGGGGCAACGACTCAGGCGTGGGGCGCGTATACAGTGTCTCGATCGTGGTGCAGCTACTACTGGTCCTGCTCATCTGCGCCGTGGCGATCCCCTTCGGTCTATGGTACGTGCCGAGCCATCTGGTGGCTCCGCCCGAGCGACTGACGGTGGCGCTGTGGATCTACTTTATCTCCTTGGGCACCTTCGTGGTCAACATGTTGCTCACCCCGTTTCAAAGCCTCATCGTCTCTCACGAGCGGATGAATCTCTTTGCCCTGCTCAGCATCGTGGACATCTCGCTACGACTGGGTGCCGTGCTACTCCTGAAGGCATACGCTGGCGACAAGCTCCTCCTCTACCCTATCCTGCTCCTTGCCGTCAGTGGCGTGATGGCGCTCTGCTACGTAGGGTGCACGCGTAGGCTCTTTTGTCAGGTACACTTTCGCTGGGTACGGGACAGGTCGGCTTACCGAGAGATACTCTCCTACTCGGGGTGGAACCTCTTTGGCAATCTCGCTGCCGTGGCTCAGACGCAGGGTATCAACATCGTCTACAACTACTTCTTCGGTCCCGTTCTGAATGCGGCCTTTGGCATTGTCAACTCGGTGCGTGGTGCGCTCATTACCTTTGCCAATAACTATCAGATGGCAGCCAATCCGCAGATTATCAAGTCGTACGCTGCCGAGGAGTATGGCTACCTGCATAAGCTCATCTGCGCCAGTGCTAAGATATCCTACCTGCTGATGCTCTGCGTAGTGATCCCCTTTGCACTAGACCTAGACCTACTGCTCCGTCTGTGGCTTGTCAAGCCACCAGCCTATGCGAGCCTACTGCTCCAGCTGACGCTGATCGTACTGCTCTTAGAGAGCCTCTCGGGTGCGCTCATGACGGGGATCCAAGCGACGGGGCGGGTACGCATTTACCAAGTAGTGGTCGGGGGCATGATCATCATGATCCTACCGCTCTCTATGCTGGCTTTTTGGTTGGGCGCCCCACCAGAGTACTCTATATACATTAATATATTGGTCTCCATAGCGTGCCTAGCGGTACGACTGGTGCTCTCCTATAGATATCATGCGCTAGGCGTGGGCTACTACCTCAAGCGGGTGGTGCTACCCATCTTACCTCCGACCATCGTCATGCTAGTGGGGGCTTACCTCTATCGGCACCTACTCCCCTACGTAGGCTCTATCTGGGGACTACTGGTGGCGTCTATCTTGCTTGGCGGATTGTGTGTCGTGGTCATCTTGACGCTCTCGCTGACTGTCGAAGAGCGACAACTCGTGAAGGGCTACCTGCATCTCTCCAAGAGGCGACAGGCTCCAAAGAACTTACCAAACTAAGACGATGACGACTAAACGAATCCATATACTGACCCACCCACTAGGGGCTAACTATGGGGGTATCATGCAGGCCTATGCGCTACAGCAAGCCTTGCGTCAGATGGACTACGAGCCTGTGACGCTGGACATACCTTTCGACCGTCGCTCTCGGCTAAGGCGATGGGCTGAGGCACAGGTTCGCACCGTCAAGCGGATCTCCTACGATCAGTCTATACGATCGGAGCGTGTCGTACTACAGCACACGTCACGCTTCGTACAGCAGCACATAACACTCTCGCCACCGCTACGCAGTGACGCACAGCTACGACAACACTACCGAAAGCAACCTGCTCATGCCTATGTCGTGGGGAGTGATCAGGTGTGGCGACAGGAGTTTGTCCCAATGCTGGACGACTACTTCCTCGGCTTTATTCCTGAGGCAGACCCAGTGCGACGCATAGCCTATGCGGCTTCCTTTGGAGTGGATCCGATAGACATAGCTCCTGAGCGGACGGCTCTCTACAGTGAGCTCTTGAGTCGCTTTGTAGCTATATCGGTGCGCGAGAGTTCGGCCGTGCCACTCTTAGCGCAACGGTTTGGCGCCACAGCTCAGTGGGTGCTGGACCCAACGATGCTCTTTACGAAGGAGGAGTACATGGACCAGCTTGGACTGCGAGAGGAGCCTTCGGGAGAAGTCTTCGCCTATATGCTGACGCACACGCCGCACAAGGAGGAGCTCGCACGGCAGATTGCTGAGTCGCATCATACGACGTACCACCTCTTCGCTCCGTGGCGCCACTGGATGGAGCGTGGACAAGGACTGGAGGCGTGCATCTTGCCTCCCGTAGAAAGGTGGCTCGAGGGGATCCTCAACGCTCAGTGCGTGGTGACGGACTCCTTCCACGGGGTCGCCTTCTCGCTCATCTTTGGCAAGCCTTTTGTCGCCATCGTCAACAACCATGGCGGTTGCAGTCGCTTTGACACCCTGATCAAGCTCTTCGATCTGGAGCACCATCAGGAGGGAGCGTATGAGTTGGTCAGCTCGCCTAAGTGCTATGATGTGAAAGCAATAGCACAGACCCTAGCACGCCATCGAATTACCTCCATAGGCTTCCTAGAAAGCGCCTTGCACTAACTAAACGGATTCGAGATTTACGCAAAAGGTCCTTGAATCAGTTATTATCCGTACCTTTGCTTTTATCTAAAAAACAAAAACCTATAGTAACTACTGGGGAGGGTATCTATCAAAGGAGGAGGCCAAAACACACACGCCATACTCTTTTGGAGCGACCTCTCTGAATGACTATACAACGCATCTTCTATCAAATGAAACCTTTAGTTTGCACCCATCCACACGTCCTCGGAGGTCTCCTACTGGCTTGGATCTTTCTCCTTGCGACCTCCTGTGCATCACGCAAAGACGTTGTCTACCTGCAAGATGCGACAGCTGGAACTGTCTCTCAATATACTATCCCCGTCCCCCGTATCGTCAAGGGAGACATGCTGGGTATTACGGTCAACTCAAAGAATCGCGAGCTCTCGGAGCCTTTTAACCTACCTATGGTCGGATACTATAGCGCTTTCGGCATCTCAGCCTCTAATACGCAGCAGGGCTATATAGTAGATGATGAGGGCTACATCTCTTTCCCTGGTCTGGGGCGTGTCCATGTGGATGGACTGACTCGCAACGAGCTCAACACGAAGATCGCTACGGAGCTACGCGACAAGGGTCTCCTCAATGACGCTACCGTCACCGTCTCGCTACTCAATGCGCAGATATCTGTACTCGGTGAAGTGGCTCACCCAGGGCGCTTCCCGATGGTGAGTGACCAGGTCTCTATCCTAGACGCTATCGCTATGGCGGGAGACCTAACCATACAGGGGCGCAGAGACAATGTACTGGTCATCCGAGAGGTCAACGGGGAGCGACACATCGTGGCTCACGACCTGCGTAGTGACAAGATATTTGACTCCCCCTGCTATTTCCTCCGTCAGGGAGATATCGTATATGTAGAGCCAAACGATGCTAAAGCGCAGACGGCTAGTATCAACCCCAATAACAATGTGGGGACCTGGCTCAGCGTCATCAGCACAGCGACCTCTCTGACCACCTTTGTCTTTACCATCGTAGCTAACCAGAGGAGATAAGTTCTTTCTGCGCTCACACCTACCACTTAGCACGGTTTATTTTTAGTATGGAATACGCTACAGATTCGATCCAGCAGGAGCCAGCACGCTCCCTAGAGGAGGCCAGTACGCTCTCTCTGCAAGACATCCTCATGATCCTGAAGGCCAACTGGCTCTTCATACTGCTATCACTCATCGTATGCCTGACTCTAGGATTCCTATATATCAAGTCCTCCCCGCATCAGTACAGTCGCTCGGCTAGCCTCTTGATCAAGAACGAGACGCCGATGAGCTCTGCTATGCAGCAACTGGCTCAGTTTGCAGGAGATAAGCACGCCTACAGCGATGACGTCTCCAATCAGATCATCATCCTAAGCACGGAGCGTGTCGTCAGCGAGACTGTACGACGTCTAGGTCTAGACGTGCAGTACCATTACAATGCTGGCCTACGAGAGAAAGACCTTTACAAGCAGTCGCCCGTCTCTATCCGCTTTGTCAATGCAGATCCAGATGAAAAGATTACACTCCGTGTCAAGCCAGACAAGGGATCTGACAGCCAAGTCATACTCTACGACATCAAGAGTTCGCTCGTAGGCAAGGTTCAGGAGCCTATCACGGCACCACTAGGCGACACCATAGCTACACCCATTGGTCAGGTAGTCGTAGAGGCAACACCATACTACAGCAACTTCCCTAGCTATGAGGTGCTGAAGGTGCAGAAAGAGAACTTTCACTCCATCGTGGATAGCTATATGAGATCTCTCCAAGTATCACTCCAGCAGAAAGATGCTTCCGTCATCAAGCTTACCATGCAGTCTAGCAATCCACAGCTCGCCGAGGACTTTCTCTCTACCCTCATCCTCGTCTACACAGAGCTAGAGCGCGAGGACAAGGTGAAGGTTGCTGAGAGCACCCAGCGCTTCGTCGATGACCGCCTAGCGATCATTAGCTCTGAGCTAGGACAGGTAGACGCTGAGATCGAAGGCTTCAAGCAGTCACAGCAGATCGCCGATATACAGGCCGAAGCTCAGGAATATATCAAGGGTCGCTCAGAGATCAAGACGCGTCTCGTCGAGCTTAACAATAGTATCTCCATCGCTCAGTTTGTCCGTGGACACCTCAAGGACAAGAATCAGATGGAGGCGCTCATACCCGCCAATGTGGGCATAGCCTCTCCTGCCATCGAAGCAGCTATCGCTAAGTACAACGAACTCCTACTCAAGCGTGACCAGCTACAGGCCAACTCCAGTAGCCAGAACCCGCTCGTCCAGGAGCTCAACACACAGCTTGCTGCTCAGAGGCTCTCTATCATCACCTCCATAGATAACCTCATATCGACCCTCGAAGTGGAGCGACAAGGTATACTCTCTGAGCAGTCTAGCTATAAGGGACGCATCACCTCCGTGCCTATGCAGGAGCGCATCGTAGGAAGCATCTACCGACAGCAGAAGATCAAGGAGGAGCTCTACCTCTTCCTCCTCAATGTACGGGAGCAAAACGCACTCTCCATAGAGTCGGCCGAGTCAAACGCACGACTCATCCAAGCACCCACAGGACCGGTCGCACCTGTCAGCCCTCGTGTCCCAATCATCATGCTGGCTGCGGGCCTGCTCGGACTGCTGATCCCAACGGCCATAATCTACATACGTAGCATCGCTAACAATAAGGTACGTGGCAAGGCTGACATAGAGCGCTACACGACTATACCTGTACTAGGAGAGGTGCCACACTACAAGGCCTCCAAGCACCACGTCAAGAGTACTGGTGAGCAGCTGAAGGATCAGCTCATCGGCCTGACACCAAAGGAGCAGAGTGAGGTGATCGATCAGGCTTCACGAACGTTTGTCGTCGGGCGCCATCGGCGTAGTCTCGTCTCGGAGGCTTTCACCGTAATACGCTCCAACATCTCTTTCTTAGCGCCTGACAATGGAGCTCCTGTCAAGCGCATCCTAGTCACCTCCGCTATACCTGGATCGGGTAAGACCTTTACCTCGTCCAATCTAGCTCTAAGCTTAGCTCAGTCGGGCAAGCGGGTACTCCTCATAGATTGCGACATTCGCAAGAACACCCTCTCGAAAGCAATCGGTATGCACTGCAGAGGTCAACTAGGACTCTCCTCCTATCTCTCTGATGCTCGGATTACACCAGAGCAGATTATGTCTCCCTCGCTACAGACTGAGTCTCTCATCTTCCTTCCCAGTGGTCCCATACCTCCCAACCCTACCGAGCTACTTATGTCGCCACGCTTTGAGGAGCTTCTGCAGTATGCTGATGAAGCCTTTGACTATATCGTCATGGACACGATACCTGTCCTCAATCTTGCTGATACACGAGTCATCAGTCATCTGACCGACATTACGATCATGGTCGTTCGTGAGAATCACCTACCACGTCGTCTCCTCCCCGAGCTGGAGACGCTCTATCGTGATAAGCGACTCAAGGGACTATGCGTCGTACTCAATGATGCTGGAATAGGAGCCTCCGCCTATGGGTACGGCTACGGCAGTTATGGCTATGGCAACTACGGTAGCTATGGCAGTGAAAAGGAGTAAGACGGTGTGTTAGTGCTACAATAAACAGATAGACACATGTGGTGGTTCACGAAGCATAAGAAAGTAGACATCATCTCTGCGGGCTGGCTCGAGGGGATGACAGACATACACTGTCACCTCGTCCCTGCAGTTGATGACGGAAGTCGCTCTCTTGAGGAGACCCGCCAGCTCATTGAGACGATGCGCTCTATCGGCATCCAGCGTATCATCACCACACCACATATCTATAGGCGCTACCCTCACAACGATAGCAATACCCTCCAGCAGGAGCTAGAGCAATTGCTCCCAAAGCTGTCGGATATGAGGGTCCCTCTGATGCTAGGCGCTGAGCATATGCTGGACGAAGGCTTTGAGGCGCACCTGGACAAGCCTCTCCTCACGCTAGGAGACAGCAAGTACCTGCTCGTAGAGACCTCATTCGTAGGAGCTCCTCTAGACCTCTATCGACTCATTCAATCAGTCATTGTGTCTGGAGCCATCCCTATGCTCGCACACCCAGAGCGATACCTCTATATGGATGATAAGACGTACGACCACCTGCGAGGTGCAGGCTGTGCCTTCCAGCTCAATCTCTTCAGTCTCACGGGGATGTATGGAGAGCAGGTACAGCGACGCGCTCAGCAGCTCCTCGAGCGTGGGGTCTACAGCTTTGTAGGCACGGACACCCATCGGATAGAGCTCTTTCGCAGGACCATTTCATCTGCCAAGACCTATGCTAGATACGAAGATACTATACGCACACTTATAAAGAACAATGAAACGCTCATAGCCACACACATGTGAGCCCCATCCCCAAAAACGACTAACAGCACTTGATCATTATGAAGACAAAAGTATTCCTACGGAAATGCTTAGGTAGTCGATATGTCAACTACCGCATCATCGCACTCATCGACTTACTGCTGAGTGTCATTGCTTCGCTGTCCGCTGTCTTCATCGCCAGCTACGCACTCCTGACGCTCACGGGGATCTACTTTCACGAGTCTGTGGCTGAGTATACAGGTATTGACCACCCAACTCTTTCATTTATCGTACTCTCGGGAGGGTTCTCTCTACTGATACTCCTACTCTTCCCAGTCTACAAGGGGATCATCCGTATCCGCACCTTCTCTTACGGCTTTAACTACCTCTGGCTCTCACTATGCAAGGCGCTCGTCCTTGGACTAACCTTAGGCGTACTATCTAGAGAGTGGCTCTTTGGAGTGGTATACTTCGCACTAGACACCCTCTTCACCCTCTTCTTCCTAACGGGCTTTAGGACTGTTGTGCAGTTCATCTGGAGCTTTGTCAATGGGGCGCCCTCGACAATGAGTCGCACGCCAGCTCTCATCTTCGGTGTTGACGACCGATCCTCGCAACTTGCAGACAAGCTCTCCAACTCCTATCAGGGCAAAGGGCTCTACGTCGTAGGCTTTGTCGAGACCAACCAACCGACCGAAAAGATGACCGTCGGAGGCAAACCAATCTTCTACACGCCAGACACCGTCGCCTTCTCTGCACTACTGGACAAGCACCATATCTCCGTCCTCCTCTTCTCTGGTTACGATGTGCTCCACGAGAATGCCACCTTTGCATCAATCTGCATAGACCGCAAGATTCGTCTCCTCGTCGATCAGGAGCCTCGACGCATACTCAACGTGGACAGTCGTCCGCCCATCGAGGAGATACAGATCGAGGACATACTGGGTCGTGAGTCCATCTTCCTCAACATGAAGCCTATCTCAGAGGCGCTGCACGACAAGACCATCCTCGTAACAGGAGCGACAGGCTCTATCGGCAGTGAGATAGTACGTCAGCTAGCGCGGCTTGAGCCTCAGCTGATTGTGCTCTTTGACATAGCGGAGACACCTATGCACGAGTTGCGCCTAGAGCTACAACGTTGCTATCCGAGTGGTCACTTTGCCTATGTCATGGGAGACATACGCAATCCTCAGCGACTAGACTTTGTCATGCGCAAGTTTCACCCCGACAAAGTCTTTCACGCAGCAGCCTATAAGCACGTTCCGCTTATGGAGGAGAACCCCTGCGAGGCAGTCACAACCAATATCATCGGTACTTTCAACATAGCGAGCAAATGTCTCGAGCATGGTGTCGAGCAGATGGTCATGCTCTCAACGGACAAAGCGGTCAACCCCAGTAGCGTCATGGGAGCTACCAAGCGCTTCTGCGAAATGATCGTCCAGAGCTTAGACCTAGCCATCAAGCGTGGAGAGGTGCTAGCAGAGGTGCCGACACGCTTTGCGACGACACGCTTCGGCAACGTACTCAACTCGGCTGGCTCCGTTATCCCCACCTTCAAGCATCAATTGCAGCGTGGCGGACCACTGACAGTCACCGACCCTCGCATCGAGCGTTACTTTATGACCATCCCCGAGGCTAGCCAGCTAGTCCTAGAGGCCAGCATGCTCTCTCGTGGCGGTGAGGTCTTTGTCTTTGACATGGGCGACCTCGTCAAGATAGCTGACCTAGCCAAGCGTATGATACAGCTAGCTGGCTACGAGCCTGACAAAGACATCAAGATCATCTACACAGGCCTACGTCCTGGAGAGAAGCTCTACGAGGAGACCATACACGACAAGGAGAAAGACCTCCCCACGGCACACAATAAGATACATATCGTACAGACCCGCGAGGAGGCCTTCGAGCGGATTCGCCTGATGGTACAGCTCTTCAAGCGCCTCGCCCACAAGGGAGATGTCAATGGTGTCGTCTACCTCCTCAAGAAGGCCATCCCTGAGTACAAGAGTCTTAATAGCGATACCTTTGCCGCCTTCGAGCATGGAGAGCAGATCCCCTTCAACCTAGAGGCAGAGCTAAACAATATAGCCACTGAGCTAGCACAAAACTAACGCATCGCCAGGCTCACAGCGAAAGCCCTGCGCAGGGAGCCGTTACGCCTTCAGACGCAGTTGCTGGGCTATCCAGCTAGCTATCTTCGCCTCGCTGTTGACACCTTGCTTGGCGAGAGCCTCCATATCGATCGTATGATGAGCTCGGCTGTAGATAGGCTCACGCAGACGCATCGCCTCTGCGACATGCAGACGAAGCTCCTCGCCCGTAAGATGCGCCACAGAGGGACGGGTACGCTTCGTAAGCTCCAGTCGCTGAGCTAGCACCTCACTACTGTAGCGCAGGTAGAGCACCGTACCACTCTCTAGTAGCATATCCATATTGTCGTGGTAAATAGGCAAACCACCACCCGTAGCGATGACCGCATCATTGAGCCCCGCAATCTCCTCGAGGATCATCCGCTCTTTCTGGCGAAAGTAATCCTCTCCATGCAGCCGAAAGAGGTCAGACACTCGCTGACGAAAGCGACTCTCGATGTAGATGTCTGTATCTACAAATTCATAGCCTAGTAGCTCCGCCAGCATACGACCTACGGTACTCTTGCCAGCACTCATGTAGCCGATCAGATAGATAGTCATCGCTTCAGCTCGGGGTAAGCAATACGTGAGTGATAGATAGTAGCAAGCTTCTCTGCAAAAACCTCCTTGATCGTCTGGATATCCCTAAAGGTCAGTGGCGTATCGTTGAGCAAGCCATCTGCAACGATTGCATCAATGATTTTATTGACATGGGCTATCAAGGTCTCCTTGCTCAGATCCTTAAGGCTGCGACTACTCGCCTCGATAGCGTCCGCCAGCATCAGGATACCAGTCTCCTTAGTATTTGGATTAGGACCAGGGTAGGTAAACTTGTCCGCATCGACCGTTTCGTCAGGATGGTCGTTACAGTACTGAGTGTAGAAATACTTCGTCATACCCCGCCCGTGGTGCATACGGATGAAGTCTTGGATCGCCTGCGGGAGATTGTGCTTTTGCGCCATCGCTAGGCCGTCCGTCACATGCTTGATGATGACCGATGCGCTTTCTGTAGGAGTGAGTTGGTCGTGCGGATTGATCGCACCTTGATTCTCCGTAAAGTATGCCGCATTGCGCATCTTGCCTATGTCGTGGTAGAGAGCGCCAGCACGTACTAGTCGAGCGTCCGCACCGATAGCCGTAGCCGCTTCACTCGCTAGGAGAGCCACCTGCATCGAGTGCTGGAAGGTGCCAGGCGCCTGCTCCGAGAGCTGTCGAGGCAAAGGCCTATTGACATCGCTCAGCTCCACGAGCGTTATGTTCGAGACATAACCAAAGGCACGCTCAATAAGGTAGATGAGCAGATAGCTAAACATGTTGAAGATCAGGTTGAAGGAGAAGTAAAGCAGATTGCTCAGATCATTCCCCCCCAGGGCACCCCCCATCATCAGCGAGTAGCTACAAGTCATCACATTGTATATGACGAAGATGAGGAAGGTAGCACGGATGATCTGCGCTCGTGAGGAGAGCGACCGAAGGCTAAAGACAGCCACCATCCCAGCGACAAACTGTATCACGACAAACTCCAGTGGGAATGCGACATAGAGTGCGCAGATCAGCACCGTCGTGAGAAAAGCATAGATAGCCGTACGAGACTCAAAGAAGGTGCGCACCAGTATCGCCACCGAGACAAATGGGATCGCATAGACCCAAACTCCCAGTTCATTGCGAGCGAAGATGATCGTCAGGACCGCATAGATCAGTATCAGTAGCGAGAGGAAGAGCGTATTCTTGTACTCCTTGACAATCTGCGGCCGGTAGTAAAAGAGGAAGAACCACAACCCCAGTAGTAGCGAGACTATAATAAGGAAGGTACCCACACTCATCGGTAAGACCTGACGTAGATTGCTATCCTGCTGCTCCTCTGTGACACGGCGCAACGACTGCAAGATATCGTACTGATGCGGGCTCACTATCTCACCCTTGCCAATGATGCGCTCACCTTTTTGCACCACGCCCATAGACTTAGACAGGTTGCGCAGCTCATCATCAATCACCTGCTGTGTCTTAGCCTCATTAGGATAGACATTGACCTCGATATACTTACTCGGGTCAAACTTACGGACGATTGACTTGCTCATCCCCTGAGGTAGCCTCTCAGTAGCTTGTTGATACGCCTCCATAGGAGTCGAGAAGAGCGTCGTAGGCGTCAGGCGACTCACCTGATCAGCGCTCAGGAGCTTGACCTCCAGCACATCCTCCTGTCTAAGCTTAGAGGCCGCCTCCTCCTCTATGATACCGTTACGATAAAGATCCTTAAGATAGTCACGCATATAGAAGTAGTAAGCATCGTCCGTTACCTCACCGCTCCACTTACTGCTCCAGTCCTCGTCCCACTTGCGTAGCATCTTACCCCCCACGACAGTATCTATCTGATAGTAAGGCAAGACCGTCTGGCGTGCGCTGTCACGCTCCCGCTGTATCATCTCGTCCGACTTGTAGATCGGGAAGGTAAAAGGCGCCACCAGCAGCTCATCGCCCGTCCACGGCTTACCCTCCACCACTTGATACTGAAAGGTCTCCTCGTCATGTGGTGAGAGTAGCGTGATAACCAGAGCCAGCAGGACAAAGGTCAGCAGGGCATACAGGTGCGTCGTCTTAAACTGTGTCATAGTCTTGTGTGCTAATGTGGAGGAAGCCATTACTCCTCGTGGCAATATCTACCACAAAGGTACTCATTTATCTGACTGCAACGCTCTTTGAACCGTGACGCTTGCTTGTCAAAAAAGGGAGCACTAGAGCTACTAGCCACACGAGTAGCCCTTGGTAGGGACGCACGATCTGTGCGTCCGTCCCCGTTAAAACCACAACGTTGTGTCAAAGGAGATAGCATCCGTTGTGTCAAAAGTTACAGCGTCGTGGTTTTAACGGGAACAGACGCTCGACCGAGCGTCCCTACAGCCGTTACTCGTCTCGAGGCACTCCGACACCCTTCGAAGACTCCGACACCACACCCTCGAGGAAATCATCCATTTCATCGGGAGGAATTTCTGATTATCCACGGAGGTATCAAAAAATTCATCGGAACTTCGATTTCTTTCTTCCGAAGTTTCATTTCATTCTTCCGAACTTTTAT
>OLPH01000362.1_pt1 | contig 59271 bp, 63 predicted proteins | sample 1672951 | NCBI WGS metagenome assembly OLPH01 (sample SAMEA3136740, study PRJEB25190) | human gut metagenome | reverse complement strand
TAGTTTCACATGTACAGACTCTTGCTCAAATCTGGCTGTAATAGTACTGTTGGAACTATGTAAGGTTGCAGTGGTACTTGAACTCCCTGAATTTGCGATAGTTACATCACCACCTGTAACCGTCCAACCGGAAAATCTGTACCCAGTATTCGGAGTGGCCGTAATATTGATTGCATTTTCCACCTGATAGCTGTGTGTCCCTGATGGGAAAACCGAACCGCCAGTACCCGCATTAACAGTCAAATTACGCTTCTTTTCTTTGAATCCGCAATGAAATCTATGATCCTGACCGTCTAACTTTACTTCAAATGAAGAAGCGGAACTTTGTGCATAATCATACTTTTGAGGTTCATTCGCGGGTCCGCCATAGAAGTAGTTTACCTCATATCCCGGATTAGGATATGCGGCTACTGTTGGAGTTGAAGTACCATTGTATAATCCCGCTCCCGTTGCATATCCCCCTGCAAAATCAACCCTTCCGTCCGAAGAACGGGTTGTTACATCTTTCATGCCTTCCCCTTCAATGGTAATACGTGTATCACCGGTAGGAGTCGGTCTGTCATTGCCGGAGTCCTGCTCCAAAACTTCATCACTCTGGCAGCCAACAAACATTGCCGTCAATGCCGCCAACAATAAGAATTTTACTTTTCTCATAATTAATTGTTTTTTAAAGATTTGTTATAATTGCATACAAGATGCTCTTCTGAATCATTCAATACCTCCGCCTCGATACGTGCTTCGAACGTTGCATAAAGTACGAAACGGTTATCAAAATAATAGGTGTTCCTTACCCTGCTGAACTTTATCTCCGCCCCCATCAACCGGAGTTCCTCCAGATAATTGCTGATGGTCCTCTCGCTTACCCGCACTTTGGCGGCCAGTTCACTTAGACAGCCTGTACTTTCCATCCGGATTAAGCGGTATGTCCGGTTAATCCGCTCTATGTAATTGACAACCGACAGATTTGTCATGGCTTATCCTCCTGTCCGGTTATGCTTAAAAACTTCCTGAAATACCTTTCCTCCAAATAAAGGCACTCCATCAATGCTTCTTTCCCTTCCCGTTCATACATACGCCGCAGGAGAGGAAAGTCCGTCACATAGAGATTCCATTTTATCAGGTTTTTCGCCCTGCCATCGAGTGACTGTGTATCCGCACCTTCCATTCCATATTCCACAGAAAAGAAAAACAGGTTCTTCAGCCCGTATTTCTCCAGGAAAGTCAGATCCTTCGGGCAAGCCTTCAGCCCGTCGGAAGCGATGCACCGCAGAATAAGCTGTTCTATTTCATCTTTGACTGTCATATCCATACCAATATGGTTTTATAGTTTTGCCGTATTTCCTTATTTCATAATGCAGGTGATAGCCGGTACTTCTTCCCGTACTCCCTGCAAAGCCGATTACAGCCCCTTTTACGAGTTTTTCTCCTTTTGTGGTGTAATACGCGGCCAAATGAGCATACAACGTTTCAAAGCCGTAAGAATGCCGTATAACGACACATCTTCCATATCCGCCTCTTCTCCCCGCAAAAGTAACCGTACCCGAAGCGGTGGCATAGACGGGTGCGGCCAGTTCCACAGCCATGTCAATACCCGAATGGAAACTGCGTTTTTTCGTTACGGGATGAATCCTGCCTCCATACGTGCTGCTGATACGGAACTTCTCTTTCAGGGGGCAGGCCAGCGGGAGCTTGTCTGTCATTCCGTACCGGGAAAGTATGTCCCGGTAGTCTTCCAAACTTTCCAGGCGTTCACACTTGTCAAGTGCCATATCAAGCAGTTCCTTTCCGTCATCATGCCCGAAGAAAGAAAAAGGGAAAAACAATATGAACAGAAGCGCTCTCATCGGGCTATCCTCCTTAATATCCTGTCGGCTTCCTCTTCCGTTTCCTGCTGCTCTCTATTCCTGAATACCTCTTCTGCATCCAAGAGTGACTTATTCTTCAGCTTATACAGGAAATGCCGGCCACCATTCTTTTCCTGGATCTCGATGACAAGTCTCTTTTTATCCGGAATGGTGAATTTGTTCATAGCCACCGTAAATGTCCTGCTCTCATGTGCCGGTATCTCCTCCGGATAGTCGAAAGTGAACAAGATATTCTGCTCGAGCTGCTGCACCGCTGTTTTCTTGCGGATCTTGGCATCCTGAACATAGAACCTCATAAAATCCGTCGTATAACCGATTTGGGTACGGTTTATCAGCGTCATGCGTAACAGCAGTATGTCCGCGTCGATAAAGATGTTTCCAATCTCGAACTCCATGCCGGCATTCTTGTCTTTGAGTCCCAGATCCAGGGGTAGCCGTTTGCCGATTGCTTCCCTGATCCTTTCTTTCTGTTCGCTTGAACGTTCCTTTTCATCAAGTATGGCCACTTTTTGTGTATCTTCCTTATCAATAACGAAACTGAAACGCTCCGGGGCGGGTACATAGCGCAGGTCAAACGTATAGAATTTACCACTTTCAACCACCACGGAAATGTTCGTATCTTCCGTATAGGCTCGCATGGCTTTTACGGCCAGGATATTGTTCACTCCCTCGGCTTTTTCAACTTCCACATTCGTACTGCCATAGTCCACATAAGAGACAGCAGAAGGAAAGATAAGGAAGAGTTGCTTGTCTTTGCCCACCGGCAGGATATGCGGTACGGGAGCTTCCCCGTTTATACGCATATAGCTTTCTTTCGGATGCGCATTGTAACGTATGGCATAAGAGTAGAATTTCGTATCGGCGGTTACCACAGAGAGGTTCGTTTCACCCGGAAAGTTCTCCTCCGCAGCCTTCAGGCGTATAATCTCCGGACAGTTCGTTACTTTCTCGCCAATGACGTAATCCCCCCCGATACTGTAGTATTTTACTTCGGTGGGAAATATCAGGTGCAGCGTCTTTTCATAGCCGATTTCCAGAGATGTAGCGGTAAGCTCTTCTATTTTCTGGGCTTTCCCTGAAAGGAAACTCAGGAGAAGGATACTTGTGATGTAAATTCTGTTTCGTCTCATATCTTTCTTAGAAATAATTATCTTTGCGTGCAAACTTTAAAATGATCCTTATATGTCCAATACTGATTATCTTACTCTTTTAACTGAAGCCCATGATTTTACCGTCCGCAATTTATATGGGGGAACTTCCCATTGTACCACCGGTTTGTGTCTCAAGCAATATGATGATGCAAGTATCCGGGAAGCATGTAAGCTTGTACAGAACATGCTTGCAGCAGTACATCCCTTTTTTATCTGTAATAAATGCCATTTCATTTGTTTAGGTGCCAATAAGCTACTTCTTAATAATCATTTCCAGCCAGTTCTGACAACCGGTTACATATTACTTAATCATTGCGAGAAAGAATATTATACAGGCCGGGAAGAACTGTTTAAACAGCTTAAAGAGATTCAGCGCCCTATGAAATTGCAATATCATGTGTGGCTGACTCTGGGAGACTATATAATAGATCCTACCTATACTACCACCCATCGTATTCTCAATCCCGACACTTATCCCCAGCAGGAGTCTTATGACAACAGAATAATTCTCTTTAAACATACAGCCGGATTGTTTGAGTTTGGTAACGACACTCTTGAATACATTCCCCAATTAACAGGCGCTTCACTTTTTGAACATCAGATGTTTTTGTAGGCAAGGCTCCAAACGTTCGGAGTAGCTGCTGATTTCCAGTAGTGCCGGATCGACCATGTCGAAAATCCAGTGTGACTGGCGTATGAGAAGTTCAACCCTCACAGGTGCATCGTCCGGCTTCAACTCAGGAAGTCCCGGTAATCCTGTCATATCCGGAATAAGGCATTGGGATGTGGCCGGTTCCTGAAGATACAAGCATACCTTTCCGCCCCTTTGTGGCACTATCCATGCGGGAAAGCATGCTTCCGGTTCATATTCCGATTGTTCTATACCGGTATCATCTGTTCCCGGATAGCGGAGCCTTATCCGATACCTCACTGCCATCCCGGGTGTTGAACAAATCCACGGATATTGTTCATCCCAGTCATAAACCTGGTGAAAAGCAGAGATGTCTGGGGACAGTATCTTTCCCGGAACATATTTCCCCTCTTCAGTAAAACGTATCCTGTCATTCGCATACAAAATGGCTTTCTTCCCTGAAGTGAACATAATCCATACAAATACCCCTTCCTTCATTAAATCGCTTTTTCTATCCGTTTTCTTCTTGACTTCTTCCGAATACTCAGGATATTCAAGAAGGGGGCTTGCCTTGCGTATGAGCAGTTCAACCCTCATAGGTACATCGTCCGGCTTCAACTCAGAAAGTCCCGGCAGTCCGGTCATATCCGGAATGCCACATGTCCTTATGGGCGGTTCCTGCAGGTACAGGCTGGTTTTGCCAGTTCTCTCTCCTACGATCCATGCGGGGAGACATATTTCTGGCTCATCTTCCGATTGTCTTATATCGGTATCATCCGTTCCCGGATAGCGAAGGCGTATCCTGATTCGTATTGGTACTCCGTATTCAGAATCAGAGAAAGAAAGAAATTTGAAAGTGTCATCCGGTGTGAGGATTTCATACAGTACGGGCAAATCGGAAGCCAATAACGCTCCATGCCCGATTTTCCCATTCTCTGTATGTACTTTGCTATCCATATGTAGGGCTGCTTTTCCGTCTTTGGTAAATACGGCCCACAGGATGACACCATCTTTCATCAGACTACCTTTAAATGTGTTCTTATCATTCATCGTACTTTCTATTATTAACTTACTATTTCTTAATCAATGCGATAATTCCTTTTCTCTCGGCTTGACTCTCCATCACACAAACATCCATAAATACAGAGAACAACAGGTTTTATGAAATAGAGATATCGAGCTTTCTAAAAGTTCTTTCATATCACATCAATTTTAAACCATTCATTATTGTCATTTCCTGAGTCCGTTTATAACAGCCTATAAGTGCGACAGGCTTAGCAGATACCTAATTTTTGCAGGAACAGGCAGATGGATACTCCAATTAAAAAGAGGCTGACTAATAATTGAATTCCATATTTGCGTATAATTTTTTTCATTAGTTCTACTTTCTTTTTTTCATCAAACTTCCATATTACGTTGATTTTAAATCATTCATATTATCAAGTTCTTTCAGGAACCGGGCTATATCCGCAGCCATCGGGAATATCCCGTCAAAGAGTTTGTACATCAGTTCCGGTTTTTGCGGCCGGTTCTGATACACAACCACCTTCTTGCCGGCACCTTTCATCCATCCCGCCTCGGAATGCGCGGAAGCCCCGCAGGGAAGTACAAGTACACAAACATCCGCCCACCTCATGGCATCGAAGTCCGATTTAAACCCTACCCTGGCAAGCGGGTGCTCCAACGCGTCCAGGTGTTCATCCGTATCCATCTGCTGCCAGTTCTCACTAACCTGCGACCAGTGAAAATCCGTTTTTCCCTCGGGGTTCATGAAATCGTACACCTCGTGCCCCTTCCGGCGCAGGAAGGAGACTATCGATTGCTGGTATTCATTTTGCCAGCTGCTTGCCACATAAACCTTTGCCATTGTTTCAATTTTTTCAATATGTTATAAGTGTTATTTCTCTGTTCTTATCAAAATTCCTATCTTTGCACCAACTACGTCATAAATAAAATATTCTAAAATTTTGCATTAGAGCCATTCCGTCCGGCTCGTGAGAGTAGGGCGGAATCCTTGCATCATTTAATTCTCTATTTTTTCGCTTCCTTCAGCAATATCCTGTAATTGGTCTTGATGGTCACTTTTACTTTACGGATATTCTTACTCGCAGCCGACTTGGTGGCACTGATGACACTGTTTGCCGCCCCAGCCACAAGCTGGCTGCCTACATCAAGTCCGCCGGCAATGTTAGTGCCGGCCCCGCTTACTCCGGCCGCTTCCGCTTCCTGTATCGTTTCCGCCTTGGCATTTCCCGGGACGTAAATTCCTTCCATTGCATCCTCGGAATATACTTCCTTTTCGAAAGGAAGTATGTTGCCTCCCAGGTTTACCGAAGTAATCCTTACCAGTACGCGTTCTCCGTCAATCTTCATTACTTCCCCAAACACCGGTGTTCCCTTACGGATACGCTGCCCGTCATCGGTAAGGCAGTTCTCGGCCAGCTGCATCTTCAGCGTCGATCCGGTCATTACGGTTTGTGTCGAGTGTACAAATGCCCTGATGACATTCTTTTCATCCTGCCGGACAAGCCGCACGCTATTAAAACTCCTGCGTGGTTTTGCCTCAGGCGCGCTTTCCAACGTATCGGTATGCAGCTCTTCTTTTTTCTCCTCTTTTTTCTTTTCAGGTACGGGGGTATTTTCCTTTCCCGGGAAAGAAGGCTGCATGCTGCCTGTTACCGCCGCACTGCCACCTGTAATATCCGCCTCGTTCTGTCTTATCAGTTCCCTGATACGCCGTATCTCTTCTTCATTTTCAGCATCCGTTCCGGACGGTTCTCTCCGGCTCGGCATACCCTCATAGACTGTTGAAGGGTTCATCATGCCCCGGTTGTCTTTCTCTACGCTTTTCAGCATGTCTTCCAGTGTAAAACTTTCCTTGATCCGGCTCCGAAGTGTCACTTCCTCTGTATCCTCTCCTTTATCCTGACCGGCCGGCAAACTGGCTATGATCCCCCAGACCAACAAGGCGGTCACAATACCTGCTCCTCCCAGAATGATGATCCTGCTTTTTTCCGACTGTGTCATAAGTTCTCGTATTGCTGGTTATACGTCCGGAAGAAAAAACCGGATATGTTTTCAGGGAAACGCGGTCTCACACGTATGGCCGTACCTTCACTGATAATCCTTACTTCCTTTGTGTCACTTCCGTTTATGATGGTCAGTACAGAAGAAAAGATGACATGATACTGGCCGTTCTCAACCGAAAGGGAGATTATCTTCTCGAATTTATTCCGGTATACCGCTCCCAGTTCCAGCGCATCCCCATAAGCCCTGTCCGCACGATACTTTGCAAATATGGCCGTTGCGTCCGGCTTGCTTACCAGAAACAGGGCATGTGCCTGGTTCTCCTGCCATGAGAGCCTGTCGAAACTGTTCAGATAATAGGCTGTGGAACTGCAATGCGCCCGCAGCAGCTCTTCGTAGAGCTTATCCGTATCCATAGCCTTCTGCTTCAGGTATTCACCGTTCTCATTTACCACAAGTATCTTGTTTCCCATGCTGCTGAGCAGTGAATAGCTGAAAAACAACACGGCCGACACCGTCAGCGCGCAGAAGCCGAATGCCAGCTTTACCAGAAGAGAGCTTTTCTTGCGGGCGTCGGCCAGCGCGTTGAAGTCCCCGAGTATTTCCTTCATGTTTGTCATAATGGAGAATGTTTCCCTTTCTTTTCTTAATATCTTTTTCATACTCATAACCATTTGTTGACCGTAGCCTTGGCCGCTGCAAGCAGGCTTGTTTTCAGGATGATCGAGAAGAACAGCATGATCCATATCGGCCATGAATCCTGCTGGATGTAATTCTTCACTATAAGATCGCTGAATACGCTTACTATTACGAAAGCCGGGTACAGCATATAGCATCCGAACAGGTTCTTTGCCCATACAAAGAAAGAGTTCTTCAGATCCTTGTTGTAAAGGCATGCGATGGCCACGGGAGAGACTATTTCCAGAAGGAGCAGTATGACATACCTTGTCGCCAGGAACAGGGTGGTGATATAATCATATGTCAGGGCAAAAAGTGTCCCCACCTGTGAGGTCAGTATATGCGTGAAGATCGTTCCCGCCACGTTCCAGCTGCCTTCCTCGACCATGTTCTCCAGGTCACCAAGAAGCGTGGCCCTCCAGATATTGTCCGAGTTGTATTTCCCGCCTATGGATTCTACCACCTTGTCCGCCCCCATAGCGAATATCGCTTCCAGCCATCCCAGTAAAAGAGGCAGGATTGCTATCAGGGCCGAGCAGAAAATATATTCCCTGCCCAGTTCAAAGAAATGCTTGGCATTGAATCCTTTCTCCTCCTTAATCATGTCATTTGCCATATCAAGCAACTTGAATATGAAAGTTGCTATGATCAGTCCCGCCACCAGCGAGTAGAAGCCGTTAACAGCTACCGCTTCCCTAAGTTCCCGGTAGGAGTGGAACAGCACGCTGAATTCTCCTTTCTCCATCATTGCAGGGCACGTTTCAAGGTTTCATACTCACCGACAAGACGGTTTATTTTCCATATGTTCCGCTCATCCTGTTCGGTCTGTTTCTCTATGTCCCTGAGAAGTGCCAGCCTCTCCGCATCGTTCATCCTCAGTGAGGTCGAAAGAACGCTTTTTACAAGGCTTATCAGCCGTCCGTTGTTGCTTACGATCTGTCCTACGCACGATGTCAGTGAGGAAAGGGTTGACGACTTCATTCCCGATTTGCCGGCCCTTCCCAGAAGCTTTCCGCACTCCGTACTCAGTTTCAATTGCCTTTCAATGAGATACTTTACAGTCATGCTGTTACTCACTGTGGCATTCACCTTCCTCATGTAATCCAGGCTTTCATCCAGTATCTTCTTCTGTTCCCTGAGCGAGGAGACGGTGTTCTTCAGCTGCTGTACAGAAAGAACACCCTGATAGGTGTTTTCCGGATCGCTCACAATCCATTGCGCCCGGACAGTCCCCGAAAGGAGCAATGTCATGAGTCCCAAAATCAAAGTCTTTTTCATACTGTTATCTGTTTGATGGTAATTTCTTTACTTTTCTCTCCGGATGTTCCTCCAGATATTCACGGATGGCATCTTCCATACCCATCCTTTGCGTTTTCTTTTCCAGCTCGGCCCATATGCTCCCTTCCGTCTGGAAGGCAAGGAACTTCTCCGGAGACAGTTCCAGGCGGGTAACGGTGGCATATTTCTCTCCCATACGTAAGAAACATTCACTGTACGGCTGCCCGCCGGAAAAGTTGTTCCGCATGGATTTCATCAGGTCGATATGTGCCTGGTCGGTAATTTTGAACTTCTCTATGATGCTGCTGTAAATCACCTCCTTGGTGGGCAGTACGTAAAGCATGTCCGTATTACTGATGATGTTCTGCGTATTCTCGTCATCGGGCAACTGGTCGGGAGTCTGTACGATGGTGTAGACGGCGCCGTTCTCTTTCCTGATCTTCTGGTAGCAGAACGCTACCGAACTGTGTATGCCCGTATTCGTGGCCGTATCCTTCATTTGTGCCGTTTCCGCATACTCGTCGAATATGAGGATTCCCCGCTTGCTCCTGTCGGAAAGTATCTTCGACTGTATGACCGAGAATATCATCGTCATGACCAGGTTCGAGAGGAACCTGTCCTGTTTGATCCGGGTGAGTTCGAATACGATGAACTTCTTGGCCAGGAAGTCCTCTTTGGTATCCTTCGTTACATTCTCGTATCTTTTTCCAGGCAGGAACTCCCCGCAGTTCAGAAGAAACGAAGAGAGCTCAAAATACTTCTCCGGAATGTTTTTCCTTTTCAGGATATCCGGATAATTCTGTTTTACATGGTTATAGAATCCCACGAAATTGTGTTCCTTTCCCGGCTGTTCGTAATAGTCCTCGATGAACAGGTTCAGTGCCGTTTCCCTCTCCGGTTCCTTTCCTGTGAACATGTGTTTCCAATAACGCTGCACGATTCCCGAGATCGTTTCCAAGTCCGTATTGTCCGGCCTGCGTCCCTGCAGGTCGAACGGATTGATACCCAACGGTGTCTTTCCGTCATAATCCACGTGAAGCGACTCTTTGGGATAAAGTTTGCAGAGCTGGCTGAAACTTTTTCCGAACTCCACCACTACAACCGTATAGTCCTGTTCAAGAAGCTGGTAAGTGAAATTCTCGGCGAAAGTGGATTTTCCCCCGCCGGAACCGGCGATGATCATCCCGTTGCGTGCATCCGCCCTTCTCTTTCCGGCATCCCATATATCCTTTTTGATCGGGATACGGTATAGTCTGTCCTGTAGCTGAATGCCTTCCGCATCGGAACGGAGTGTACTGCAGGCAAGAAAAAGGCACAGTGAAACGGAGAGCGTGGAAAGAAACATATACTCCCCCGGCAGGCAGTTCACCTGTCCCGGTACGGAAGCCAGATGTGCGGCCGCCAGATGCTCGAACGAAGGGATGTAGTATCCGAAGCCGGCCAGGTTCAGGCATTCCCGGATCTTCTTCTCGGCATTCTCCAGTTCCTTTTCGTCGCGGTCAAAAAAGCACAGGGAGAAATAAGTGCGTACAAGCGGTGTGCTATCCTCCATGATTTCATTGCGGACCTCATCCAGTTTCCTGTACTCCGACTCGATGCTCTTTCTTATGCTGCTGTTCTTTTTATAAACATCGATATTGCTGTTCACCATCGCCCGCAGTTTTTTATCCCCTTCAAAGAAAATAACCTGATTGACGATATGGTTGCATGGCAGATAGACTCCCAGACTTTCCAAAGGAGTATGGAACAGCTCGCTGCCCGCTTTGGGCAGCGAATAGTCTCTGACACATGAGGAAATGATACCTTCCGGCAGGTGCGCTTCATCGCAGATGCTGTAATACTTGACCTTTTCTTCCCCTATGCTCATGGCGGAAGAAAACCGTATATCCCTCGTCTCGCGCTTTCCACCGAACAGATTGGTATATTCTCCCATCAGTTCCACCATTTCCGTCCCGTCAAGCTGCCGGACACTTACATTGGGAATATTACGGATGATGCTCATGGCATTCTCTACGCCTTCAAGAAAGTCCTTCAGTTTTTGCTCATCACTCCGGTGCAGTTCTTCCCTGTATCTCACCGGAGAAGCTGCATACGCCTTTTCCAATGTCTCAAGGGAAGCGAACGTGAAATGCATCAAGCATGTATGCTCCAGATAGGTACGCCCGGCGAAATGGCGCGCGTCCGCCCGGGAAAGGAAGCTGCCGGCCTTTTCCGGAGAGTAGCTGCGCTTGAGAAAGATATCCTGTTTATGCACGTAGCTCCCGTCGGGAAGAAAGCGGAAGGCTTCCTCCAGCATGAGGTTTCTCCGGTCTATATCTTCCGGGGAAAGGCTGTAGCATTCCGGTTCTGTAAGACGGAAGGAAACGGTCAGGCTGCCTGACTGTCCCAGCATGGCCCCGTCTCCCATGATGTCCAAAAGTCCGTATGTATAGTTTGTAGTCATAACTGCTCCTTTCTGTGTCTTTCCCGGATGCGGTAAAGGGTACGGGCCATTTCCAGATTGCTCAAGGTGATCTCCCGGCTTCGGTTCTTGAACTTTCGGGACAAGGTCTTTCTCCAGAGCATATAGCACAGCAGAGGCTCCGTCACACTGCATATGCCCAGCATGCTCCAGAAGAATTCCCAGTGTCCTTCAGTCAATCCCTGGGCAGCTGCAAGGACACACAGTCCGATAGCCGCTACACTGGCGGAATATACCACCCAATAATCCCCGGAAAGGAAAACACCGATCCGGCAGGGAGTTTCCATACCTTTTCTTACTTTGTATTCCATATCAGACACTCAGGTTTATACTCATGGCTGCCGCCCTTATGGCATTGATGACAACCGAACCGGCCAGACCATAGCCTACCATCCAAACGACCGCAATGACACCGTCCATTCTGTTTCCGTTATCATTCTTGGCCGCAATATTGTCATAGTTCCGCACTAAACCGGCAATCAGGCCGATAAGCATGCCTGCCAGATATATGGGTCTGGCCCAGCCGTCAAGCATTGTGTTTACAGTCGAATTCATGTCCTGTGCGGATACCTGTACGGTAGTAAGCAGAAACATGAGGGTTAGCAATACATTTTTCTTTGTTGTCATTATTCATTCGGTTTAATTGATCCGGTATAATCTCCACCTGCCTGCCAGGGACGGACGCTCACACCGGAGAGAATGAGCATCCCTTCTTTACTCAGGGACAATACGTAGGTGTATTTCTTTCCGGCCTCAAACGTATTGGCCGGAAGGTACCAGTCGTAAACATTGTCCCGATAATGGATCTGTGTCCTGCGTTCTTCCGTTTTGCCAGGGAACAGAAGCAGCATGTTTCCTTTGGAAGCAATGCTTCCGTTATTATCTTTCACGGACAAGCTTCCGCTTGTAAGGTCATATGCGCCTACCACAGGAAGTCTTTCCATGCTCAAGGTACATGCATCGCTCCCTTCCACTGTAAATTCCAGAAGGGAAAGCAGGTGTTTCATTTCAATGCTTGCCCTGTGGTTCTGCCAGTTGAGCCGCAACTCCTCCGAAGCCAGATAATCAGTCTGGGAAACCAGGCTTACGGGCAGTTCCTTTCCCGGAATTTCCTGGAAAGGAGAAAAAGCAAACAGTCTGCAGGTAGCTTCAGTGAGCGTGACTTCCGGAAAGATCCAGCCGTCATCGTACGTCACATGTACCGGTCCCGGTACACCGGTGTAAGTATCGCCTGCATCATCAAGCAATACCATCCCGAAATCCTTTACAAGAGAACCGTCCACATCTGTCCCGACACCACGGCTGAAACAGTTCTCCACCCGGAGCTCTTTTTCCCCTTCCTGTTCAAGCGAGTCCTTTTCATCCGAACAGCCCGTAAGAACAGTAGGACAAAGAAGCATGGCTGTCATAATACATTTATATGCCTTTATCATATCGTTTATGGTTAATTCTTCAATTAGGGATCAATATCTACGGAAGTCTTTCCTTTTTGCCTGACAGTCAATGTTATTGTTTTTCCACTTTCTGCCTGTGTGAGCGTCACGTTTCCACTACGGATTTCTTTCCCCGGGTTTTCGTCATAACTTACCGAACTTCCGGACACGTGAATCCAGCTGTCTCCTGACACACTCCAGGAAAGATCCCTGCGGCTGTTGCCTGTCACTTTATAGCTTGTTATACTCAATGTGAATGAACCGGCACTCGCCTCGGTACGTTCACTATGGGTAGTGCTGCCATCCGTATAGCTGAAATAGTAGCTGACCGGGGCTGCCTCCTGGCTGATTGTGGCTGTGGCGGAATTTCCACCATAGCTTGCCGTAAAGACACAGCTACGTGCGGATGCGGTGTTGTTCTCCGCTACCGTTACCGTATTCCCTGAAAGGAAGAAACCGTCCGAGCCACCGGTAATGGATGGGGAACCGGTCTGTGAACTTTCTTTTATACCATTTACAAAAACGTCACGCGAAGCTCCCGCTGTAAGCGTCGAATTGCCTCCTTTCCAGCCCAGGGATGAAGGGTTTGCTGTCAAAGTAACCGACCAACCGCCGTAATTCCGGTATTTGGGTTCAAGGGTACGGTCTGTCAGAACCTCAAAACTGTACTGTACCGCATCGGATACGATCCTGCCTGCCTCATACCACCCTGCAAACTCATAACCGCCATTCACGCTTGCCCTCACTGTACAGGTACTTCCGATATTGTAGAGTCCCGCACCTGTAGTAGTACCACCCGCCGTATAGTCCAGAACGGTAATCTGCTTCTTATAGTCGATACTGTAATTGTGTATCTGACCGGCAAGGGTGACCATATCGGAAGTTCCACGGAGTTTTATATCCGTATCTCCCGTAAGGGCTACATAGTTGGAGGAAGTCGTAAGCGTCTGGGCGGGAACGGTCACGCGGAATACCGTTGTGGCATCTCCCTGCTGGGAATATCTGTACATCCGGCAGTTTCCCCTGCTTTCGTCCGTAACGACTTCACCGGTAAGCAGGTTGAAACGGCTCGTGCGTTTCACATTCTCTATGGCAGCCTCCCGGACTCCTTCGTTACGCTCGATCCTGACTTCCACGGTTGAGAGTCTATGCCTGAAATTCAGCGGTATCGTGTAGTTCAGAACCGGTTCCGTATAGGTCGCAGTCATAAAATCCGCTGACAGCCATCCGGACTTCTCAGCCTGGTCTCCGGCAGAATGGGATATGGCGGTAATGTCTGTTTGTCCTTCCTTGAAAGGATAGTATATATAGAAGTCGAAATCGGTTCCCACCGTTACAATAATATTATCCGCTTCCGTCGCAGGTTTGAATGTGTTGCCGTCATAGATGTATTCATTGTTCACTGCCCAATATACACCGGTCTTCGGTTCAATGGCAAACACGCCTATGGCATCGCCCGTCTCAAAGCTGCTCTCCTGGGTGTTTCGCGTTTCCGCATCCCCGGTGACGGCGGTGAATGTAACAAGCCCGCTGCCGGCCACGGCTTCCTTCTCTGCGGCATCGTCCCCGCAGGATGAAAAGGAAAACAGCAGCACTGCGCAAACAATCGGTTTTATTGATCTTATCATGGTTTCTGTTTTATGGGGAACCGGAAGGCTCCCCCATAGGTTACTAATTTATTTGACCGGTACAAGTGTAATGTCCTCTTCTGTGGATGTCCAACCCTCTATCGTTACCGACTGGCCGTTTTCCCCACCGATTTCCGCATCATTGGAGCGCATGGTGACCGAGTAGATATATCTCTTTCCGGCTTCCCAGAGAATCTGCGGAATGGAATACGTATAGGTCGCACCATCGATCACGACTTCGAGCGATACCTCACCCCCGGAAATGTTCATCGGATAAATGGCTGCGGCATAGTCTACCGCCTGTTCTCCCTGGGCAGGGACGGTTGTGTTCGGGCTCCATGACAGCTCGGTATTGGTCGGCTGGAATGTGATTTTCCCCTCATCATTCAGGTTCATCGTTCCGACGGTGGCAAACTTGGCAGCCGACGCTTTCAGTTTGGCCGATGTAAGATTCCCGTCGTTATGATACTCAGGGGAAACTTTCAAACGGATAACAAATTGAGAAAGCGCATGCTGCATCGGTATTCTGGCCTCCGTTTCAATTACCGATACCTGATTGGTGCTTTTACCCCACATATAATCGACAGATGTGCCTACGTTGATAGGGACGGGTATTTTTGTTCCATCGGTTACCGCACCGTTGTACGGGTAGTATGCCCATATCGTTGCTTTATCCGAAAGGAGATATACCGGACTGGCCTGCGACCAGCCGTTTGTCTCTCTGGTAGACTTGTTGTTTTGGGCATCATAACGCGGATAGGCATCTCCCCATCCGGTTGCCTTGTACATGAACAGTCCCAAAGCATCACCCGCCGCCCAGTCTGTTTTGGGAGTGAAACCTGCTCTTGTTTCCGTACCTACGGTCGGTAGAATGTGCAACTGTGCAAGTGAGTGTTCCCGGCCTGTTCCGTTTTCAATAAATGTCTCTTCACTGTTGCTGCATGAGGCCAGCAGACCTGCGGCCATTACCGCTGAAAGAAAAAATCTTGTTTTCATGTTAAAAAATATTAGTTATAGTTTTATAGTTCTGTCTCAGGTATGTCCTCCCAATCCGGAATGACAACCGGCTGGTCTACGGTCAGCTCTTTACCGACATGCAGATTGAGTTCCAATGAAAGTTCATCACCTTCGAAACCTCTGACGTACGGTGTCAGGTCAACAGTCTGCTCTTCATTGAATGCGGAATCCTCTTCATCCATCTCAACCTTCACAGTCAGTATATTCTCCGCTACGGGACTGAAACCGAATACATACAGGCTCGTACGCCACCGGTCCGAATCCTGTTTGCGTGCAAATATGGTAGTGAGGCTTGCACTCCCTGTCCTTTCACGGGAGACAAGATATCGCCCGGTGGAAATGCTTGAAAGCGTACCCTTCAAAGAAGATAGGGGAACAGTATTACCGGATACATTGATCTGTATGTTCAGACGCTGGACGAACGCTGAGGGGCTGACTTCCACCCTTTTGGGATTTTGATACTCCAGACGTTCGCTGAACATGGCCGAACAGCAGAAGTCCTGTATCCCCGGGATGTAAGCCCCGCCTTCCACTGTATCTGTCTGTACGGTAAGACACGCTTCATGGTAATTCTGAATATCGCTTACTTTGTAATTCCCTGTATAGAACAGGAAGCGGTATTCACCTTGGGGAATACTCCAGCGAAGGGTATCCTGTGTAAAGGCCGTTTCCGTACCTGAAGGGATATCCGTATGCCCGAGAGGAAACGCAATCATGTGCCGCTGCGCCGGTATGGGCAGCGGCTCCTTGATTCCGCTGAAATCACACCAGGCAACAAGTTCCCCGTCTCTTATGCAGAAATCCTCGTTGAAGTCACAACCGCTCAGTGCGGTTACAAGAACCGCGAGGGATGTCAGCTTGTTAATATAGTTCATCTTTATATAAATTATAGGTTACTATCAGTTTGTTAATTTCCGGATCGAGTCTGCCTCTCCATATCTTGGAAGCATCCTGGTCACATGACTTGACATACATTTTGAGGGCGTCTTCCTCTCTTTTCAGGCGGCTGTACAGGATGGCCAGCAGATAGTTCCTGTCCGAAGTGTCCGTCTGTTCCGTCATGATTTCAAGCGCACGCTTGTCATAACCCAGGGACATCAGGCATACCGCCGTATTATAATCGTCCGGATAAGATACGTCCAGTATGGCAAGGGCCTGCCGGTATTGTCTGTCTTCTATCATTTTTACTGCATGCATGTAGGTAGTGTCAATAACCGGCATGACTACCGTATCCTGAAGCATGTTCCGGCGATGAAGATGGAATTTGAATTCCACACCGCGCAGTAACGGGTAATGCTTTTCCCGGATACGCTTGTAGTCGGCGGAATATTTACGTAGGGCATACTCCCGGTTGTCCGGATTGTCCGTCTCTTTCATGATACGAAGAAGATATGACTTGTTTTCCAGACTGTCATCCGCCAGTACCAATCCATGCAGCCGGTTCCAGTCCTCGCCGGTCCAGCACGGGCGGAAAAGTGTATCGACTCCTTCGCGGTCATCACTGCGACGGGCAAGGTATTTCTTGAGCGCCAGTGCACGTCCCTTTGAAAGGAAGAGGTTCATATCGGCACTGCCCTCGGGAGATGACGTGGCTGTCATACGGATACTGTCGATGAGGAACTCCCCTGTATAATTGATGCCATGAATGGTTTCGAACACCTTGTCGATTTCCGCTCTATTATCCCCGATGTCCTCGGAAAATTCGGTGGCTCCGCTCTTGTAGGTCACATATGCCCGAAGGTTGACTTCATCCTTACGGGTGATGATTTTCTTTTTGTAACGTGGACTGCGGTCCAAAAACTGCACCATGCTTGATATGAAGTAGGTGATTGTATCCGAAGGGGGGAGCTGCGTCTTTGTCTCATCCTTTGAAAGGATCTGCCCATCCAGGGTCAGGTCTATCTTTTTCGTGTTTTCCGTAGCCGGAAGTTCCTGCTTATAATAATATACGAAGTTATCACCTTCCTTGATGACCGTATCCAGACGTGCCGCTTCATATGGAAAGCGCACATACTTCTCGTACATTTCACCGGCCTGCTCTTTCCTTTTCCGGTTCTCGGCCATCTTCGCATAGTCGGTGAAGCGTCTGGTGATGGAAGCCGAATCCTCCGGTGTTATGTTCCGGGTACGGATTTTGTAGTTTCCTTCGGCAAATATTTTCCATTTGGAAGGAATATACTTACCATCCATCTCACGACGCAGCCGGTAAGCCGGAAGATATTCGAGTATGGAGTTATAGCCGGCTATGGCCTGTTTGTTACGCTCCATCCTGTAATTGAACAGTGCAAAACGCGCATTGGTCTTGTCCGACCAGTCAATCCAGCGTTCTTTGCTGATAACCTCATGTTTCCATGCCTGGAAGTACTCTTCTTCAAGTTCGGCCAGGGCTTTCCTGTAGCCTTTCTCGTCGAATAGTTTCTGAAGGTAGAGACTGTCCGGAATAATGGAGTTCATAAACGCCTGGTAACGCATGTAACCCTTTTTCTGCATCTTGGCAAAGTCAGCCCCGGAAAGAAAAATCCTGTCCAGATACAACGTATCGGCAGACTTGTAGGCTACAGGCGTGAGCTGAACCTGCCATTTGTTGCTGATCAGCTCACCGGGTACTGTGACGATGAAATCCAGGTTGATCTTGCCGTTCCTTTCCGCCACCTGTTTGCTCTTTGCCACTATGGTGATTTCGGAGAGTTCCATCTGGGTAATGTATTCACCCGTAACGCTGTCTTTCGTGGCTTCGGTCACAATATGCTCCTTTCCTTTGTCATCCGTCCATGTTATCTGCCGGGGCAGGCGGAATCCCGTATCTGCGACCGCTTCTTTCATTTGAGGCTGGGAAATGCGTACACGTGCCAGCTTGTGGTCTGTAACACATGAGACAAGCAGTCCCGAGAGCAACGCGTAGGGTATGATACGTCTTGTATTTCTCATCGGTGGGGAAAATTAAAAAAGGTAAACCATGTTCAGTGCGGCGCGGGTAGGAAGAAAATGCCAGCCGTAGTCCTTTTCCACAAGGTCACCGCAACGTTTGCACAGGTATTTGTCATATCCCAGCCACACTGCCCCGGCTCCGATCTCCCACTCAAGGTTCCAGCGTCGTCCCAACTGGTATGCCCGGCCGATGCTTATACCCACACCGTAACCTTCACCCTCATAACGGTATTTACTACCGAAAAGGTTGCCTACACTGTATGTACCGGCAGTGCCATGCATGCCGATGAACCCGCCCATATAGCTCTCAAGCAGCCAGTAACGTACACCGGGCGATGCATAGAAATTGCGGAACTGGCGGTTCTTCGAAAACTTGAAAGGGTTGTACTGAAGCGGCAGGTGCAGCGACCATTTGCGGTCCAGTGTCATGGACGCTTCCAGGTTCAGGTTGGCTGTAGCCAGACCGAGTATGTTGGTACGCAGCGAATAGGACTGTGCCGATACAGCCAGGCCACAGGCAAGAAATCCCGCCAGAAGAAATGCCTTTTTTATCATACCGGCTTGCCCTCCTTTTCCTTGATGACAACCACTTCCCAGGCAGTCAGGGTATTGAACCAACGGTTCTCCCACTGGCGGGCGGCACAATCGAATTTCACATGTACAGTCTGGCCGACCTCGACGGCATACCGGTCAATGTTGGCGTTCATCAGCTGAAGGCATAGGCTCTGCGGCTTGTTTTCCTCTGTCTCGAGAACGAATTCCCGGCTCTTCCATTCATTGCCGGAAGTTTTGCCGATCCCATCCCTGATGGGAAGAACGGCGATGATTTTTCCTTGTATTTCCATTTTTATTAATATTGGTTTGATGTGATTCTGTAGATTAAGCGGGGATACGCTTTCATGGTTAAAATCTGAATGCCATTAAAACTTTTATTCCATTTATGAAAGACGCATATCCCGCTTATGCTCTATATTTGTAATGTCATTTATTTCAACTGCCAGATATTTCATAATACAGTTTTATTCATTTCTTTTGTCATTTTCTGAAATATATCATCAATCAATTGTTTAATCTCACAGACATAGCTTCCCATGCTCCATCCTTCCAGCTGACACACCATTAAATCAAATTCTATTTCTTGTAACAGCTTCACTTTAAATCTCTCGCGGGCAAAGACGTTTACCCTTTGACGTACATTACGGTTAATTATCGGGTCTTGTTTGGGCTCTTTGCTCTTGGGCTTCTGCATTTTGTTCGTTGGGTGATTAACCGCTACGTCATTGGCAGGTATGTTGGCCTTCACAAGAACCCTCTTTTGACCCTTCAGGACACTTTTACCGTTTGTAAAGAAATCATATCCGAATAGAGGAGAACCGGTATGTTTGTCAATAGAGAATCCTTCAGGCGGTTCTTCATAGAGTTCCCAGTCCATGTATTTATTCATCTCTATACTGTTTATATTCAGCCCCAGCTATTTCCGTTTTTATGAAAATCCAAAATGGCTTTTTGTATCTCTTCATCATTTTTAGGCTCATGGGTATATCTCTCATGGCAATAACAGTATTTACTGCTATAAGAACAGGTATTATAAGTTCTATTCAATTCCTCTCCAACTCTCCAACGTGCATGAGGGTCAGGAATTCTTCCCTCTTGTAACCATTGCCAATGAGTTTTCATTTTCTCCCGGTATTCAGCATTCTGTTTTCTCTTCTCTTCCCGTTTCTTGGCTACATCCCGATATTCCTTCCTTTTGGCAGAGAGGATGGCTTTTGCAGCTTCCTTATCTTCATGTACTTCACAGTCTTTGAAATAGACAGCTTTGGCAGAGTAATAACAATTAGTCCATTGTTCTGTACCTTCCGTCCCCTCATTGGGTATAAAACCCTTTTTAGCCCATTGTAATGCCGTTAATATTTCCATAATCCATTCCTTTTTCATTTTATGCTATTCAGCCAGTTCAATGCATTTTGCATATCACTTGTATAGTCGGCACTATAGATATACGTGACTTCATCACCGGCCTTATATTCCCGGTCATTGTCAGTTTCTCCTACAATAAACTCCATATTTGAAGTACCTAATTTGAACACGCCTATACAATAGGTCGTGCCGTCTCTTTCAGCACTCTTTTTGGTTGCCAAGAGGAAAATTCTTTCTGCATCTGATTTATTCATGGCTCTAATGTTTTGATTACTCTCCTTTCCTCGGGATACGGATATATTTCCTGAAAAGATAACTGCAACTCTTTGACAGGCGTAGCCAGAAGGTCTCCTCACGAGGAAGCACTTCCAATGTTACCGCTATGGGAATATCCTGCCAGGTGATACCGGGAAACATTTCCTTGAACGCTCCCTGGGGAATATGCAGGGCTTCCTTGCCGATCCATATGCCGGTATCCCTTTCAGGCTTGTAAGTGAAAAGATGCCCCGTACCGTCATAGTCCACAGCAAACCAGAATGTATTCCTCATGGCTTACCGTTGCCCGGTTCCTCCCCGGGAAAGATAACAGTTCCTTCTCCCAACAGGCATTTCACTTTCGTAACCGATATGATGCATACCAGGTTGTCCGGTTTACCTTCCACATGGATGTACCATTGAGGTTCGGCATCCTTTCCTGCATCAAAATGCAGGGGTTTGGTACGCGGATATTTGGCATCCAGCTCTTCTATCCGACAGTGAATCTCTTCTTTCAGGTCGTCCAGTGCATTCCGGTCCTTGAGCAGGCAGTCTTTGAATTTCAGGATATACTCCTGGAGTTCACTGCCTTTCCTGTTTACCGACGCATAGGTCTGTATATAATGTATAAAGTACATATTATTATGGTTTTAATGACTTATTCTATCTCTTCACCCCACAAATCCAGATCACTGGGAGCATGCATGGCGGAATAACAGAGCCACACCCAACCCAGTATATATACAGTGGCAAAAACTATCCAGAATACTTTCATAGGCATCCTCCTTTTATTTGCCTGTTCAGACTGATACTCCGGCCGTCACCCATGCCTGAATAATAGGCGGAATAGTCGGTCTGTGTATTTCTTGTCAGGACTTTTTTACATGTCCTGATTTTCTCCAGATACTTGTCGATGAGCGCGCTGTGACAAAGTACCAGAGCGGTATCACGGACTGTTTCCGTCGGAATGTCGTGCATGGCTTCAAATTGTTCTCTCAGCCCGGGTGACACTCCCTCAAGATATGAGCGGATATATTTCTTTTTGTATTTCCCCGTACGATAATAACCCCGCTTTGATGACACGTACTCCAGATGTCTTTTATTCGCCAGCCTGCGGAAGGCGGAACGCAGATAATCATATAGGATGCTTACGGTTGCAACGTTTTCTTCAGTTCCGACGATGATCATGTCTGTGGTTCCTTGATAAATAAGCAGCCGGCAATAGTTATATTGGCACAGGACACGAAGCAGATCACGCTTCCAGTAACTACCGAATGTATCCTTGAAACTGAGCCTGCCGGATGTCTTGATCTGAAACTTCTCCTCTCTCTGCCTGTCATTTAAGTCAAGCAGGGAAAGGTTATACTCCCTCAGAAGCCGGTTAACCAGTATGGCCGCATTGTTCGCTTCACCTTCCGAGGTTGTCGATTCCTTCAGGCGTATCAACTTGCGGATACGTTCCATGATTTTATCCGGTATGTCATTGTCCTGTTTCATGCTTGCTTGTTTAATTTTCATCAAAATCCTCCTTCTGTAAATCGTAACCGGTCAGTACCGCTTCTTTCAATGCCGCTTTAAGGTCATTCGCAAGACCGGATGACAACAGTCTTTCGACAATCTCTTCCGCACGCTCTTCAAGGTTCTTCTTTTCTTCTGTACTGAAAGTCACAGTCCCGAACCGGGTGGTGTATTTTTTCCCTTCAATTGTAATATTCTGGGAAAAACTTACGCGGGCGGCATTACACCTAACCGACTCCCTGGCCAGACGGTTTCCGAACCATCCTGCAAAGGCCATGAGATCCGTATAGGAACCGGTTGCCTTATCCATGCAACACTCAAGGTTTTGTCTCATGCCTTCTTCAAACATGGCCCTTGCAAATGTCTCTCCGGAATTGCAGCCGCTGCGTTCTGTTACATCCCGGTATATTTCTTCAAATGTTTTCATTATTCTGTTTTTTTGCTCTTCACATCTCATGCCCGCTTACCGGGCATTTCATTTTCTGCAGGAATTCGTTAAAATCATTGCATGACGGATACAGACGCTCCGACTCATTCACCAATACCGTACCTTTTGGAAGGAACCGTTGCATTTTTCGGAAAGCCTCCCGTCCCGGGCCGTCATTGTCAAGGAAAGCGTGTACTTTCTCATACCTTGAAAGGAAATCTTTCGAACGTTCGACAATGGCTGTGGAGTTGAGCACACATACATCCTGCTTCCTCAGTGCCGGCAGTTCAGGATGGTCCTTTGCATACTGCTTGAAGCTGAGCAGGTCAAAGAAACCTTCGAAAACGGCACAGGAACGGTTGCCTTCTGCAATGCTGGTAATGTCCTTGGCATTGGCACACCCCTTGAACATGCTGTTCCGCAATTCGAACCCCTGATGGTCATTGGCAAATCCAATCGCGTATTTCTCGCGGGGGTTCTTTTCAAAACAGTAGTGAACCTCCACACAATACTTACGGATGACGTCCGCATCGATACCGCGAGAGGCGGCATACTCAAGCAGATGGCGGTTCTGCAAGGGAACGGTTCCCAGAATCTTCATCGAACTTCCCGAAAGTGCTTTCTTCTCCCGGACGGAAGTCTGTCCGGAGGTAGCACCGGCTTGTCCTGTAAGACCCATTTCCCCGATACGGCGCATAGCCTCCGGAAAGGAACAGTTCTCAATGCGCATGACCAGGTCTACGGCCCTGCCATGAGTGCCCTCGCCAAAGTCATACCAGCGGTTCTCGTCTTTGAAAACCTTGAAACTCGGCGAACTGTCACGCCGGAAAGGTGAACTGTACATGTCATATCCCCCGAAGTGCCGGGAAGGATTATGCCCGTAATAGGAGAGAATATTTTCCAACGGTATCAAGTTGGCTTCCTGTGATGTCATGACTTGTTATGTTTGATTGTTCAGTAAATCATTCTCTATGCCGACATGGGTACGGCCTGGCGCATACGGCTCAGGATAAATCTTGTAGGGCTTTTAATTCTCCTGTTGCCCCAGGTTTCCTTCAGGACGGAAGCCAGTACTACAGGCGCGGCGGAGGCAAGCTGCATGATCTCCAACTGGTCTCTTGCGGCGATCCCCAGAAGTTCGAGAGTCTTGCGCATGGAGCGCATCGTCTCAGCCTGTTTCCTTTCACGGTCCGCCTGCCCGTATTCGGCATTGTACTTGGCGATATAGTTGTTTATCAGGGGTTCCAGATAATTGAACGTGGTGAGTTGGAAATGGCTCTGCTCAATTTCCCGGATAGCTGTCTTGACTGGAAAATCCGGATAATATCCTCTCAGGAAATGTACCCACCGGATATTGTTCTCGGATACTCCCATGCTTTTAAGCTTCCTTGAAAGAAAATTCTCCTCATCCGAATTGCCCGAAGGAATGTTTGAGGGGTTTGGGGAGGATATGTTTTCTTTGTTTTTATTTTGTGGTTTATTTTCGCGAAGTATTTCAGCTTTTTCGCGAAGAACCTCCTGTGATACTCCTGAAGCCGGTAACGGATGGGTATCGGGAGATTCCGGCCGGGAAGCTTTCTCTTTTTCGGGTAAGACGGAAACGTTGGCTTCCATAGTGGATACCGGTTCTTCCGGGACAGGATATGATGCGGGCACTGTTTCCGGCAAATTTTCCGGTGAATAAAGAAGAAGTTCTCCGGGAATGGCAGGCCTGCGGTGAATGGCTTTACAGATACCGGTATACAGTTCCTGTATGTATTCGCTGGTAAGGATTTGTTTCTCCTGCCAGAGCCTTTTGTCGAACAGTCCCAGGTCTGTACAATAATCGATGATGGCGGCAATACGGCACTCATCCATGCGGGAATAGTCCGCTATGTCGAACAGGCCGTCGGCATCCATCACCATGTAGCATCCTTCCACACGAAAGATCTCATTCACGATGAAATGAAAAACGCCCCAGCCTTCCATTCCGAATTTGTTCTTTAGCCGCTTGACTTTCGGATCATAAAAATGATCGGTTTCAAATCTGAAATAGGTGAAACCTTTTTTTGCTGTTTTTGGCATAAGCTTATTTATTTAAAGTGGATAATTGTCTTATGAATCAACTGACCGCAAGCTCCAGCTCTTCGGATATGTCGGGAAGTCGGGAAAGCATGCAGCAGGTCTTCAGGTAGTTCTGCTGTATGTCCTCCGAAGTAAGTACCCGGTACTTCCTGTACAGTCCGCCGTTGAACAGGCCGACTTGTATGCAACCCTTCACAATCCGGGTTACATCTTCCAAAGAAGTATTCCAGTAAGAAGCGGTTTTCCGGGCTGTATCCTCACACCAGGGAAGGAAATAGTCTCCTTGATGGAGAGCCTCGTTTACAAGATACCGGTAGATGCTGTATCCTCCGAAACCGTACTTACGCATGAGCCGTCTGATTTTCATGTCCGAAAATTGCGAAGTGCTTATCTCATAATAGGGACGTGTAGTGCACTTTCCTTGCAGCGTCTTGGAAAGGGAATGGTTTGTTCCGTCTGTAAAGCTTGGGGTATTCATATATGATAATGTATAATATTGTTGTGTTAAAGGATAGGTATATGAAAATCCGGATTCCGCCATAAACGGCGGAACCTGCTTATCTTGTCGAAAGAATATGGTATTTCTTCCGAATGAATTGCACGTAATTATGCACAGTCTTTTCGCAGACTTTTGGAAAGGCCGGATGATGTTCTTTCAAATAGTCATGGACACGACTGCTGGAAATGGAAGGAAAACAGGTGAGAAGGGATACGACTTCCTGCTCATAGGCATGAAGTTTACATTGACGTATGCCCCGGCATTTCTGGAAAAGTTCTTCTGAACTCAAATGCTGAAGATGCCTGACAGTATCACGAGAGATGCCAAGACGTTGCGCCGTCCTTGTTATGTTAAGACCTCGCGAACGGAGATCATGAACATTATTCCATAATGTGTACTTTTTTGTTAAATTTGCCGCATCCATAATCTATTAGATAGACTTCGTAACTGGGACATTCCAGATTACGAATGTTTGATGCAGCTAAGTTACCGCCCGCAGCTTATCCAGAGCATAGAGATTTTGATTATGGCGGACATATCTTTTATGATACATTTATGTTTTGCATTCCTCGTTTTCTATGGGAGAATAAACCGAGCATATCTGATAATTATGCGGGAAGGATGATACGAAGTACTATTGGAAAAGTAGGGGTTGATGCTGCTATGGCTTGGCCTAATTTGACTGAATATTATGCCGATTTTGGATTTGTAGGAGTGGCAGTTATAATGTTCCTGTTAGGACGATTTTCAAAAATAATGTTGACACGATATTATAGTGATAATAGACTTCATTTAATGGCTTATGCAATATTTATTCCTGTGTTATTTCAAATCATAACGCGTGGATATACCCCTCAAAATTTTGGTTTATTATTGTTTTTGTATTTTCCATATTTTTACATAAAAAAACGAGTATAATGAAAGTTTTATTAGTGCATCCAGGGAAACAACATTCTTTTGAAACGGCTAAAGCATTGAAAGATGCAGGTGTTTTTTATAAATATATAACGACGGTATATGACAGACCAAGCTCTTTGACTAATAAGTTTAAGAGATTTTTAGTAGGAAAGAATCTGAAAAAAGCAAATACAAGAAGATGTGCATATCTATCAGATGAAGATATAATACAGATTTATGAATGGTGGGGATTATTAGTTCTTTTTCTCTCCAAATTCCCTTGTCTCTCTAAAGTGTATTTTCATTTAAATTTGTCTCTCTCAAATCATTTTGCAGATAAAGCAGCAAAGATTGCGGTTAGAGAAAATGTTGATGCTATTATTGTCTATGATGGTATATCAAGGAAGGGGCTTGAATATGTAAAGAAAAAAGCACCACAAATCATAACGATTATGGATGTTTCTATTTCTATGCGTCCGTTTATGCAGAGTGTTTTTGAAAAAGATATGAAAACATATCATCATAATGGATTTTATTTGGAGGAGAAATATTTAACAAATAAACATTGTATGGATGTTATTAGAAATGAACTTAAATATGTTGATTATTTTTTTGCACCTTCTGATATTGTAGTACAAAGTCTGATTTATTGTTCTGTTTCTAAGGAGAAAATCTTTAAAGTTCCCTATGGAGTAAACATAACTCAATTTAAATATAAAAGAAAAGAGGTTGTTACAGCATCTCCTTTACGTTTGATTTTTGTAGGGCAGCTTTCTTATAGGAAGGGAGTACATCATTTACTGAATGTTGTGTCTCGATTCACTCCTGATGAAGTCCAGCTTTTTTTAGCAGGAGCTTATGAACCAAAGAAGAATTTAGTAAATAGATTCCTTAATAAACTTAATATCCATTTTTTAGGTTTTATAACAAGAGATATGTTAACGCAAAAATTGCAGGCGGCAGACGTTTTTGTTTTGCCGTCACTTGGAGAAGGAATGGCTATGGTTATTTTAGAAGCTATGGGGACGGGGACGCCTGTGCTTATATCTGATATGACAGGTGGAAACGATATAATAGAAAATGGCATGAATGGAATTGTGTGTAAAGCTGGCTCTGAAACTTCACTGTTCAATGCAATAGAATGGTATATGAACAATAGAGACAAAATTCCTAATATGTCTTTAAAGGCTCACGACACGGCTTTAGGTTATACATGGGAACATTATCATAAATCGTATGGAGAACAGATCCTAAATATATTGAGTAGTAAATGAAGGTTGGTATAGTGACTTTGCCTCTCCATTTTAATTATGGGGGGATTTTGCAAGCTTTTGCTTTGCAAGAAACTGTAAAGATGTTAGGAGCAGACCCATTTATAATAATAGAGTCTCATAATAGTGCAAAACAAATATTGAAAAGTTTTCTGTATAAGAGAACAAGTACATATAAATTTATAAAGACTAATATAGCTTGTCTAAAATTGACCGCTCCTTTTATATGTAGAGAACTTGAAAAAAGGAATATAGGTGTTTTACTTGTTGGAAGTGATCAAGTCTGGAGACCGGATATGGGGGCTGATAGAGAAAATAATATTGATAGATATTTTTTGCGAACCGACAAAACAAATATTATAAAAAAAATTGCTTATGCGGCATCTTTTGGAGTAGATAATTGGCTGTTTACAGATATAGAAACGACCGTTGTTAAATCCTTGACAAATGATTTTACTGCTATTTCTGTGAGGGAAATATCTGGTCTTAAATTGTGCTCTCAATATTTGAGTTTGGAGAATGTAATGCAGGTGCTTGATCCGACAATGTTAATAGACATAGGCAAATATAAAAAGCTCATGTTGAGTTCCCCATTTAAGACCAAGAGCTCTCATAGTTTTGTATATCTGTTGGACTATGATAGCGCAATAAATAAGAAAATAGTAGAGGCATGTATTCCTAAAGAATCAGAGTTGTTATTAGCTCGAGTCGAACGTAATGTTTTAAAAAAATATTTGAATGTGGATAAACGTGTTGAATGGTGGCTTTCTGCTATTTATAATAGTGACATTGTGATTACAGACTCTTTTCATGGCTGCGTCTTCTCAATTTTGTTTCATAAGGATTTTTATGTAATGAGTAATACTGCAGGTGGAAATACTCGAATTCAAACTTTATTATCATTGTTTGGACTTAATAATAGACTAATAAAAGATGTGGATTGCATGTCATATAAAAAAGAGTTTATTGACTGGGAAACTATAGATTTGAAGTTGCATGAGATGAAAGAAAAATCAATCACATATTTACAGAAAGCATTGAAGCAATGATTGAAATTATAGATAAACAAGATTGTTGTGGTTGTAATGCTTGTGTTCAAAAATGTCCTAGAAAGTGTATACGGATAGAGGTAGATAATGAGGGATTTGAGTATCCGATTGTGAATAAAGAGTTATGCGTAAATTGTCACTTATGCGAAAAAGTCTGTCCTCACATTAATGATGGATATGTAAGACGTCCTACTGCTGTTTATGCAATCAGACATCCAAATAATAGGATACAGTTACAGTCCTCATCAGGTGGGGCTTTTTCATTAATAGCAGAATGGATTATCCAACAAAAAGGGGTTGTTTTTGGTGCTATATTTGATGATGAATGGAATGTTATTCACGGATATACAGAGACTCTTGATGGACTTGTATCATTGCGAATGAGTAAATATGTACAAAGTAGAATAGATTTTTCATTTAAGCGTGCAGAGAAGTTTTTAAAAGAAGGAAGGAGTGTCATGTTTGTTGGAACTCCTTGCCAAATTCATGGTTTGAAACTGTTTTTGAGAAAAGATTATGAAAATTTGATAACAGTTGATTTTGTATGCCATGGTGTTCCCAGTCCTAAAGTGTGGAGAAGTTACTTAAATGGAGTCGCAAGACGATATTATATAGAAAGTATTGCATTTAGGGATAAACGTTTGAGTTGGGAGAAGTTTTGTTTTGCCTTGCAATTCAAGGATAAGAAAAAAGAAGTTTGTGAGGATTTAAGGCGCAATTCATATTTACGAGGATTTATCCATGATATTTACTTGCGCCCAAGCTGTTATAATTGCAAAAACAAGTGTTTTAAAAGTGGTAGCGATTTTACTTTAGCTGATTTTTGGGGTATCAAGAATACCTATCCGGAGTTATATGACAAGAATGGAGTATCGTGCTTGATGGTAAATTCGCACAAGGGGATGAATATCTTTTCTGCTTTAAATGTTCATGCTGTCAAAGTTGAGTATGATAAAGTATTACAATATAATCATAGTGTAGAATATTCGGTTAAACAGAAATATTTTCGTAATTTATTTTTCTATATGCTAAATAGAAAATGTATTCCCTTACAGTTTTCTGTTTTAACCATTCAATGTTTGAATAAACTATATGGAATGATATATAAGTAAAGTTTCTTGAGAAATATGTAAAAATAAATTAATATAGATGGCTGTTAGGATATTGTATGTAAATGGTGGTCTAATGAATCGTGGCGGTATTGAATCCTATATGATGAATTATTATCGTCATTTTGACCGTGATAAGATCCAAATAGATTTTGTTGTGCATGATGCGGGGGGATATGGATATTATGATGAAGAAATAAAAGCAATGGGAGGGCGGATTTTTGTTCTTCCACAAAAGAGTAAGCATCCCTTAAGTTACAGTCGCAAATTGAAGCGAATACTAATCGAAGGTAATTATAAAATAATTCATACCCACATGGATGCAATGGGGGCATGGGTGCTGAAAGTTGCTAAAGTTTGTGGTATCCCTGTGCGTATAGCTCATAGTCATAATACAAAGCATTTGACATCAAATCCTATCAAATTATTTTTTTTGGAACAAGCAAGAAAAAATATTAATAAATACGCTACTTGCCGAATGGCTTGTTCTGAGATGGCTGGAAAGTGGTTGTTTGGCAATCAAACATTTCATGTTATCAGAAACGCAATAGATATTGACAAGTTTAAATTTAATAAAGATGTTCGTGAACAAATTAGGGTAAGGTATGGTATCGGAAACGATTTTTTGATAGGGCATGTGGGCCGTTTTGATGTACAAAAGAATCATTCGTTTTTGATAGATGTTTTTGCTAAAGTACACCATGCAATGCCTAATTGTAAGCTAATGCTGATTGGAGAAGGCTACCTGAAAGAAAATATCTTGCAAAAAATAAATGAACTATGTTTGCAAGGCCATGTCATATTGACAGGGACAAGGGATGATGTGAACTGCTTCTATAATGCATTTGATCTATTTGTTTTACCATCTTTATTTGAGGGGCTTCCTGTTGTTGCGGTTGAAAATCAAATAAATGGTTGTCCTGCGTTACTTTCATCGGCAATAACAACTGAAACTCAAATTTCTCCCGATGTAAGGTTTATTGGTTTACGGGAAGAATTATGGTATGCTGAAATAGTTAAGTATATACGGATGTATGGGAATCGTAGAAAAGAAAGACATATTAATTCTTACATCTTTAGTTATGATATTGAAATAGAAGCAATAAAATTACAGAATATATATAGAGATTTATGGAACAAAAATTAAAAAAAATTCTTTTTATTACAAATATACCAGCACCTTACCGTGTTGATTTTTATAATGAATTGGGAAAGTTATGCCAGCTTACTGTTATTTTTGAATCTAATAGAGCTTCTGTGAAAGTAAAGTATAATTGGAATGATGATCAAATTACAAATTTTACTCCTATATATTTAACAACAAAGCCTTTTAATGCAAAAAAAATAAAGTGGAATATCTTTAAATATCTATCAGCATCATTTGATGTTATAGTTGTGACTAACTACGCTTATATTACAGAAACGTTGACAATGTTGTATTTGAAAGTAAGAAGAATACCTTTTTTTTATGAAACAGATGGCGGTATTGTAAAGTATGATGAGTCTATAGGTAGAAAGTGGTTTAAGAAGGTTATGCTTTCTCAAGCTGTTGGTTATTTTAGTCCAAGTAAATCAAGTGATGAGTATTTGAGATATTACACACCTTCATCTTCTGAAATGTATAGATATCATTTTACTTCTTTATTAGAAAAAGATATAGTTGGTAAATTACCATCTTTTGAGAGGGAAATAGTGAGACAAAAAATAGGTGTAAAAGAAAAGAAAGTAATATTAGGTATCGGACGATTTATACCAAGGAAGGGTTTTGATATTTTGATAAAAGCTTTTCAACAATTGTCTGATCCTGATGTCGGGTTGTACATTATAGGGGGGGAACCAACTGTGGAATATAAACATTTAGCAAGTGGCTTTTCTAATATACATTTTGAAGGTTTTATGAGTAAAGATATGTTGAAGCATTATATGTTAATTGCTGATTTATTTATACATCCTACGAGAGAAGATATATGGGGGCTTGTTATAAATGAAGCGATGTCTTGTGGCTTGCCGATTATTACGACAAGCAAATGTGTTGCTGGTTTAGAATTGTTGCCTAACGAGTGTATTATTCCTGTAGGAGATGTGAATGCTCTTGTCTATAAAATGAAGCAATTGATTGGTGATGAAAGCTTGTTGAATAAATTATCAGATTTGAATTTAAGTAAAATAAAAGACTATACTATACAGCAGATGGTAGAAGATCATTTAAAAATATTTACATTATATACCAAATGAAAAAAATAGCATTAATAACGAATTTTTATATTAGAAACTATGGAAGTGTTTTACAATCATATGCGTTGTATCAGAAACTTTGCAATATGGGAGTAGATGTTTCTGTTGTGAATTATCAAGATGTTCCTTCTCGTTTAATGAGGTTAAAAGTTTTATTTTTATTAAATTATAAGTGCATATTTAAAATTATACATCGTTTCATTATAAGGAAAAAAGCGGATAAAAAATACTATTTTGATATATGTAAACGTAATGAATCATTTAGTCTTTTTATTAAGAAATATTGTAATTTCACATCGTTATGTTCTAATGTTTCTCAATTACAAGAAGTGGTAGGCTCTTTTAATATATTAATGATTGGTAGTGATCAATTGTGGGCTCCTTCAGATGTCATTCGAAATTATCATACTTTAGTCTGGGCTCCTAAAAATATAAAAAAAGTATCTTATGCAACCAGTTTCGGTGTTGAGGTTATTCCGAATTTTCTTCATAAGAAATATTGTCGTTTTTTACAAAAAATGGATGTGATATCTGTACGTGAGATTTCTGGAAGAAAAATTTTGCATGAAATATTGAAGAAGAACGTTCCTATGGTGATGGATCCTACATTACTTTTGGAAAAAGAAGAATGGGAAAATATTCTTGATGAACGGTTAGTTAAAGAAGAATATATATTTGCATTTTTTTTAGGTACAAAAAAGGAACATAGGGATTTTGTACAAGCTGTTGGTCGGAAGTATGGTTTAAAAGTCGTGTCAATACTGCATGTAGAAGAATTTCAGGAAATAGATAAAGAATATGCAGATATAACGTATAATAGTGCTACTCCTGCAGAATTTATAAATCTTATTAAGTATGCTAGTGTCGTTTTTACCGATTCTTTTCATGCTTCTATTTTTTCCATTATAAATGAAAGAAAATTTTATGTGTTTAATAGATATGATGTTCAAGCAAAAAACTCAAGAAATACAAGAGTGGATTCTTTGCTGGATACATTAGGATTGAGTAACCAGAAAATATTGGATTTAAAAAATGCTAATATTAATTTGTCTTCAAACATTGATTATATTGCAGTGAAAGAAAAACTAGAGTTATGGAGATTAAAGTCTAATTCATATCTTAAACAAATATTGTTATAATGAATATTTTATATTTATGATAGAAATAATAAAGAAACAGAATTGTTGTGGCTGTACTGCTTGTGCACAAAAATGCCCAAAACAATGTATCACAATGTCTATGGATGAGGAGGGATTCTTATATCCAATAGTTGATCGCAGTTCATGTATAAATTGCAATTTGTGTATGAAAGTTTGTCCTATAATAAATAGAATAGAAATACCTAAAAATATGCAATCATGCTATCTTGTCCAGAATAGTAATGAAGAGGAGCGTTATCAAAGTGCATCAGGTGGCTTTTTTAGTCCAATGGCTAAATTAATTTTAAGTGAGGGAGGGGTGGTCTTTGGCGCTGTATTTGATAATAATATGGAATTGGTTCACTCATATACAACAGATATAAATCAGTTGGTAAGGTTCAGAGGATCTAAGTATCTTCAAAGTAATATGAGAGATTCTTACTCCAAGGTTAAGTACTTCCTTGGTCTACAGAAGAAGGTTTTATTTTCAGGGACTCCATGTCAAATACATGGGTTATTATCATACCTGGGATATCAAGATGTAAAGAATTTGATTACATTAGACTTTGTTTGTCATGGTGTGCCATCTCCAGGCTTATTTAAAAAATATATTCGTTTTATGGAGAAAGAACAACAATCATCTGTTGTTAGTTATACTTCACGAAATAAGAGATTAGGATATTCTACACGAGATTCTTTTTTTGCTCATTGTCTTTTTGCAAATGGTACTGATATATATGCGGATACGGATCATCCATATGTGAATTTTATGAACAAAGCTTTTTTTGCAGAAATATCATCACGTCCTGCATGTCACTTTTGTGCTTTTAAAGGGAAAAAACACATAAGTGATTTTACAATATATGATTCTTGGAACACGAAAGAGCTATGTAAAGAAATGGACGATAATAAAGGTACTACTATTCTGTTAATGAATAGTGATGTTGCAAAGATTTATTTTAATAAAATCCAAGACGAAATGAGAGTTCAAGCAATTCGCGTTAAAGATCTTCTTCGTTTTGATACTACATCTATGTTTTATTCAATGATTCCTAATCCGCAACGGAGAGGCTTTTTCGAAGATGCATCTTATTTAAGTATACCAGAGTTATATGATAAATACTTAAATTATGCACCGATAACGCCTAGTTTGACAAGGAAATACCTTAAATGTTTTTTAGAATTTTCAGGTTTAATTTATCTTGCAAGAAAGCTGAAATATAAAATTAATAGATCTGAAACTCTATTTTAACTAAATAATGAAAGTAATCAGTTTTATAGCTCAATTCCCGCCTCCTATTCATGGTTTATCCAAAGCTGTGGAGACTTTGTATAGTTCTGCACTACAGTCTAATTATTCTTTTTCTAAAGTAGACATCACAAATAACAGCAGGATACTGCTATCGTTATGGCGGATAGTCATGGATAGGAGTGATTTATTTTATTTTACCATAGCTCAAACACGTGGGGGAAACTGGCGTGATTTATTCATCCTAAAGTTATTGCAATGGAAAAAGACAAAATGTTTGATTCATTTGCATGGTGGCTATTATCGTACATTAATAGAACAAGATTGTGGTAAGTTGCAAAGGATGTTGAATTATAGGGCAATAAAACATGTTGCAGGAGCCATTGTATTAGGAGATTCTTTGAAAAGTATATTTAGAGGAATTGTGGCAGAAGATAAGATTTTTGTTGTTCCCAATTGTGTAGATGAACAGTATCTTTTAAATACTAATAATTTCAATCTTAAAAAAGAGAATTTGTTAGTACAACCTGTTTTAAATATTCTTTATTTGAGTAATTTTATAGAAACCAAAGGATATAAAAAGGTATTGCAATTAGCATCAATGGCACGGATGGCTTCTATGAATATGTTGCATTTTCATTTTGCAGGAGGTTTTTTCTCTGAAAAAGAAAGGAGCTACTTTAATGATTTCTTAACTAAATATCAATTGATTGATATTGTTACTTATCATGGAGTCGTTTCTGGTGAAGAAAAAGGTAGCTTGCTAAAAATGTGTAATATTTTTATATTGTTAACTTGTTACCCTAATGAGGGACAACCTATTTCGATATTGGAAGCAATGGGAAATGCAATGGTTATTGTGACAACAAATCATGCCGGCATTCCTGATGTTGTAAAAAATGGAAGAAATGGATTGGTTGTGGATAAAAATAATATTGAGTTGACCAAAGTATATGACTATATATTGCAAATAAATGATAATAGGAGCATGCTGCAAGAAATATGTGAGATGAATTATTATACAGCTAAGGATTATTATACTGAAAAGCAATATATAAATAATATGAATAATGTTTTTCAAAAAGTCTTAAAACTATGACACTGGTTGATTTGTCTTCTTTTTCTATAGGAAATTTTGATAAAGGAGCAGGATTGATAAAACAAATGTTTTGGTTCTTTATAAATGCCTTATTTGTACGTGCATCTTGGAATCCTTTTATGGGTATTAAGGTTTTTTTTCTAAAAACTTTTGGAGCAAAGATTGGCAAGAATCTGGTAATAAAAAATAATGTGAATATAAAGTTTCCATGGAAATTAGTATTGGGGGATAATGTGTGGCTAGGAGAAAACTCTTGGATTGACAATTTGGATGATGTGACAATAGGTAGTAATACTTGTATCTCGCAAAGAGCACTACTGTTGACAGGAAATCACGATTATTCTTTGTCCTCTATGCCTTACCGCAATGCACCAATTGTGATAGAAGATGGTGTATGGGTAGGGGCTGATGTTGTGGTTTGTCCAGGTGTTACAATGCATGGCAATTCAATAGCTACAGTCGGAAGTATAATAACAAGAGATACTGAGGTGAATGGTATTTATCAAGGTAATCCGGCAGTTTTGATTAGGAAAAGAAGATTTACTGGATAAAATAAACTATGATATCAAGTGTAACTAAAATCATTGATAGGATAGGTGAAATATTCACAGTCTTTGATTTCTCTTATGTCGTTTCAGGTGTAGCATCGTTTTCCATTATTTGTTATGGATTATGGAAAAATGATTTATTAGGTAGCCTTGGCGGTACTTCATTGAATGTGATTGCTGCGATTATTTTTACGTATTTATGGGGTCTGCTTTCGTTTACTATTGGTAAGGCTGTCAGAACAAAGGTCATAGACTATGAGTTGAAAAAGTGTTGTTGGATAATATATTGGCCCCAAAAAAGGCAAGAAACTCGCTTTATGACTGATTTCAAAGGAACTGTGGAGTATGTGAATAAAGATGCAGCTGTTTTGATGAATTATGATAACGAAAGCGACTGCAAAATGTATTATACCGAAATGTGGACCTACTTGCGGGAATGTGAAGATGCCGTTGCTACAATGGCATTTATTGATAAATATTGGGTGATGCAGGCGGTTTATGAAGGACTGATAGCTTCTTCGTTGGTAGGGTTAGTGGTAGGGATAATATTGTCTTTTAGCAATTTATATTTTATAAATCTGATAATAATAGTGTGTTCTGCCATAGCTTGTTTCTTTTGTTGTTATGAAGGGACGCGCTATGCGGAAGTACAAATAAAAGAAGTTGTGATAGCATATAAATACTTTAAATTGAAAGAATAATGTTATGGAAGAACAAAATGAATGTACACACAGTTTTATTTTAGGAGAAGAAACACGGCCTAAAATAGAAATATTTACTAAGAAAAATAGAGATGTAACGGTTAAGAACTCTATTTTTTATAAGCAATACCGTCAGGTATTGAGTGCAATAGCCGAGCACCTTTTGCTGTGTAATCGTAACGGGGATCCGGAAAATCTCTATTCTTCTTGGGAGTTTCCCAATAATATATTTGTATTTGCGGGCGAAAGAGGTTCTGGCAAAACTTCGTGTATGCTGACTGCCAGAGAATTACTGTGTATGCCGGAATACGATAGTGAAGCTGTGCTTGAAAAATTGTTTGATGTTGAAGATTCGTCTGAAAACGGAAATACGGGAGAAGAAAAATCTACAAAGAATTCAGATAAAATAAGGAAAAAGAAAGAGGAGTTGGCTGTCTATGAAAATGTTCTTAAAAAAACGTCTTTTTATAGATGTGAGGTGATTGATCCGTTGTTCTTTGATAGTAACCATAATATTTTGGAATTGTTTGTCGGAACTTTGTTTCGCGATTTAAAAAAGAAGAAAGAGGAAGATCCACAGTATAGGAACGATGGTAAATCTTTGCTGTCTCGTTTTGCAGATATCAAACGGATATTCCCGTTGTTGGGAAGGCGACCTGAGTTTTCCGATTTTGACGATCTTGAACAGTTGAAAGATTTAAGTGCTTCTCTTGATTTAAAGGAGGCTATCAGAAAGTTGGTGCAGGATTATTTGAAGTATGTTTATGAAGACGAAAAAGGTAAGTTGGTATTGTGTATTGATGACATTGACTTGGATATGAAAGACGGGTACGGATTAGTGGAATGTATTCGTCGTTATCTGAACATGCCGGAACTGGTTATTTTGATGGCGGTAAAATTGGAACAATTGGGAAATGTTATCCGGATAAAATACACGAAGGATTTTCGTCCATTGCTCGAAAGATATGAGAGGGAAGCAGAGAAAGAAAATCTGAGAGTTGAGGATAACTATAACGAGGTGGTGAATCATATTGTGGAACGTTATGTTACCAAATTGCTCCCTCTGAATCAGCGTATCATTATGCCTTCTGTCCAAGATTTGTTTGATAAAGATATTCAAATTTTTCGTAGGCAGGGAATCGAAATAAAAAAAGTAGCTACTCTTTCTCCAATGAAAAATGGTATTTTGGAGGAGATTTATAAGAAAACACGTCTCTTGTTTTATAATACCAAATCGCATGTCAACTATATAATTCCTCGTAATTTGCGTGAATTCTGCAATTTGCTTCATTTGCTCTATAATTTGGACGATGTGGAAAGTCATGAGGGGGCATTACCCAATATAGTTCATTTCAAGGAATACTTCTATAGTGTATGGTGTACGAATAATTTGGATAAAGACGGATTGTTTATCATGCAAAAATTGCGGGACATGTTGGACTATGGACTTATGAATCAGACTGTCATAAAAAATTTGAAACGGAGATTTGAGATTTTGCGAAAGATAGAAAATGAGAACGAGATAAAAGAAAATAAAGATAATAGATTGAGCAATAACAGCATGAAAGAATTGCAGAATATTCTTGATGAAGAGAATGTGATGTATAACATATCGTTAGGGGACGTGTTGGCATGCTTAGATTGGTTGGGTAAAGTATCATATAAGGAATATGATTTAAAACTGCTTTTTGCGATAAAAACATTTTATACTTTTTCTTTGTATGAGGCTTTTCGAAAAAAAGAAGATATTACAGAGGAAAAGAGTAAATTGAGCCAAAAAGAGATTATAAATAGGGAAGTATTGACTAATAATGAGACTATTTATGGGGACATTGTCAGCGGTAATTTTTTTAATTCTGAATATTTAAATGTAGCACCTTATGAAAAAGGAACTATTTCAAGGTGTAGAAGAGTTATAGATAACGGGCAGATAAAGGAACTGATGAAATATATTTCAGATAGAGAATTGAATATGAAAACCGAAAAACAAAATGATACTGACATAGATGTTGCTCTTCTTAGGAAAATAGTCGAGTTCTTTTTGCTTACTACCTCTTTTGTGATAGAACCTAGTCGTGAAGCTTTTTCTTTATACAGAAAACGTAATGAAGTGTATTATGAGAAGGAAATAACACAAGGTAGGAACTTTATTTGCTTTGATATACTCTCTGTCTTTTATAATTTGTTGGATGTGTTTACATGTTATAGCCGTTTTGAAAAGTCTATTTTGAAAGATGGAAAGAAGGTCAAACCAGGTGAATTGAGGAAGTTAAGAGATGATATGTTATCAGATAGAACCATATTGATGAGTAAATGTCCATTGTATGTAGAGATACTAGATGATATTGTAAAGTCTGAATCTATATCCGTTTCCGAAGATGGGAAATATAGTTACAAGGAGGCAGATACGAAACTTGTTTATAAAGTATGCCTGAGAAATATAGATCTTTTGGAACAGATTTCTTATAGGCTGCAACGGAAGAGACCTGATAAGAGTAGTGATAATATACAGCTTTTAAAAAAAATGTTTGATAATCTTGCTGAAATTACAATTTCAACTTATCAGAATGATAAAGGAATACAAGCAGATATAAAATATCGGTTTTTTGATGCTATAAAAAGATTCTTAGAAGAATTGTCTAAGGAAGGAAATGAACGGTATCAAGGTGTTTTTAATAGTATATATGCCGATTCGCGGGTGAGTATCTTTCATTTTCTGAGACCAAATCAATAATATACTTCCCCTTTGCACCACTCCATGGACAATATTCGTGCCGTCATTGACACCTTGTTTTCCCAAGTAAACAGTACGGAGATTCTGCATAACAAGAAAGAGTGGGAGGCCACTTTAGGAGTTACGGAGGATATGTTTTGCAGTAAGTTTATGGTCGAAAACAAATGTTATACGATAGACCAAGTCAGAGAATTATATTATTTGTTGCGTTCAGATTGGATAGCCTATCCATTGGATTGTCCGAGGCATCGGCCGTCTAATTTCTTTTACGTATTATTGCATTTCAGCAGGAAAGTACTGACTGAAAAGGATTTTCAGCCATGTTGTAGATTTCAGGATTTGCTGCGGTGGCGTATGCTTACCTATAAGTTAGGAGAAGATTTGTTTACCACTTCTTATTTGGCATTTAATGATTTGAATGCGAATACCAAGAGAGATTCTTTCTTTTGGCCTGTGGTGCTGATACAAGACAATCCATCCATTGCTCATCTGTTGCGCAAAGGTGTGTGTGACTTACATTTTCATTTACGCGGTTCTTCCTTGAATTATGAACTGAATTGGCTTTCGTTGATGAATGACATGTCCCATCGCAAAGCGGAGTTTGAACAGTTGAAAATGTGTCTTTCACATAAAACTGTTACTACGGATGGTGAAATATGGGAAAGAACCTATCTGACCACTATAAAAGCATACGCCATACGTTTTTACCTATTCCTACGGATTACAGATGAGAAAAAGGCAGATATTTTTCGGAAATACTTGATAAAGATATTGCAATGTGAAAATGAATTGACGATTCATACTGTAAGAGAGAGTATAGAAGTAAATGCACAGATTGAGAGCTATAGGTTTCTGAATGGAAATAAACTGAAGATGGATGGTAGAGTGTTTTGCCCGGACTATGCGATTAGGGATGGTTTTGGAACCACAGAGCCTTGGAATCTTGCAGAAAAAATATTGTCCGGAGAACGTCGGTTGATGTACAATGTGTTCTACCGTATATTTGATAAAAGTGTATCAGCAGAAGATAAATGGCTCTTCTACATTTACTTGCTTCAAAAAGGGCAAATCAGGAGAGAACTGATACAAGCAAATGAGAAGGCGGGCTTTCGTAATTTTTCAGATTATGAACGGCGTAAAGAATTGTTCATAGAAGGACGTTGGGGCTATCAGGAACTTATACCCAAACTGGCAGTGGATATGGCTTTCTCCAAAGGACATCTGAAGTATTTGGAATGCCGGATTACACCTAAAGATACCAGCCGGAAGCTGATTGATTCCATAGAACAATTGGAACATCAAATCTGCAGGAGACTGCCTGGAGAAACCATGAGTAGGAGTGGTGGGAACAAGGAAAGAAAGCATTACTACATACTTCATTTTATCAAGCAGCGCGATAAGGAAGCGGATTCCTATTTGAAATCCTTGGCACGCGAACGGTGGGAGATTACCGGATGTCGGCATAGCTCGTTTCGACAACAGATAAAGAGGCAAGGAAAAGCTATTCTGGAAACTATGCGCAGAAATGAGCGTATGGCAGAGATGATTGTAGGTGTGGATACTGCCAATGCGGAATTGTATTGTCGCCCTGAAGTCTTCGGTCCGATATACCGTTATCTGAAGCGCTTTTGCAATCATAGTGCGGATTCGGATTTAGGATATGAGCATTACAAGGGACTTCGTTCTTTAAATTTCACTTATCATGTAGGCGAGGACTTTTGGGATATCACAGACGGATTACGGGCAATAGATGAAGCTATGCTCTTCTTAAACCTGAAAGCGGGAGACCGAATGGGGCATGCTTTGGTGTTGGGTGTCAATATTGACTTATATTACAAACATCGCAACCACCGGGTTGTCATGTCCAAGCAGAATATTTTGGATAATGCGATGTGGCTTCACTATAAAGCTCGTGAATTGGGAATAGCATTGTCTACAAATGTCTCTTTGGAACTTGAGAATATGTTTTATAAGTTCTATGATGAGGTCTATCTGAATAAAAAACAGAAAATGTTTAAAGAATCCGGTGCATTAAGCCTTGGCAAAAACATAAACAGTTATTATCATGGCTGGCTGTTGCGAGGGGATGACCCGTTCTTTTATATAGATCCTTTTAGGCAGTTGGAAGAGTATGATTATCATACCCATTGGAATGTTACAGCCCTCAATACTGCTGTGCCTGATATGTCTCGTGCAAGACATAATAGGATTGATGTACGGTTGAACCAGTATTACCATTATGATAGTGGTATCCGGCAAAGAGGAGAAGAGAGATGTGAAGTATGTTTGTCGCCAGAAATCATTGACTTGATAAAGAAAGTGCAACATGCCATGCGCATGGAGATTGCGGCAAGATATATAAGTGTTGAAGCTAATATTACTTCCAATCATCTGATTGGAAGTTTAAAGCATTACGCACAACACCCCATTACACAATTATACCGTTTGGGATTACCCTCAGTTGATGGAGAAGAACAGTGTCCGCAGGTATCAGTTTCTGTCAATACAGACGACCGGGGTATTTTTGATATTTCCATCGAGGATGAATATGCCTTATTGGCATTGGCTCTTGAAAAAGAGAAAGATTTGGAAGGGAAAAAGCGGTATGTACCAAAAGAAGTTTATGAATGGTTGAACAATGTTCGCAAACAAGGGTTTGAACAGCAATTCCGTAAGCGGGATAAGAGTAAATATGGATAGTGTAAGACTAGGTGTAGGCGGGGTATTGTAAGACAACAAAGGTAGGCTTTTTTTGTTGAAAAGGAAGAAAGCGCCGGAAGCCGGTTGCTGGTCGATTTCGGGTGGAGCAGTGGAATATGGTGAGACTGTAGAGGAAGCGATAATTCGTGAATTTGGTGAAGAAACGGGACTTGCAGATTGTACAGCCTGGTTTATAGGGTACACTGAACTATATCCTGCCTTCGGAAAATGCTCATTGGTGTTCTTTGTTTTTTGCTATGCATAGCTGTAATACAGAATGGACAGTGAACCGGGAACCAGATAAGCATGAAAAAATCGGTTGGTTTGCTTGGGATGATTTGCCGGAAAACCTGTCACAAAATACGCAGAGAGTTTTTGGAAGTACAGTTAGTCAATGTGACAGCACCTTTCTTACTCTGTTCGCGGTTGGTGGAATTATTGAAGAAAGCCCCTGTTAAAGAAAAATTCATAGTAAATGTTTCTGCAATGGAAGGTTGTTTTTCCAAAAAAATAAAAAATCCGTTTCATCCTCATACCAATATGGCCAAAGCTGCTTTGAATATGCTTACCAGAACTGTTGCAGAGGACTATCTGCGTTTGGGAATTTATGTGAATAGTGTTGATACCGGGTGGACTACGGATGAAAACCCTTATCCGATAGCAAAGAGAAATTTGGAAAGTGGTTTTACGCCCCCTCTTACTGTGGCTGACGGAGCGGCAAGAGTGTGCGATCCTTTTCTCTCTTATTTTTATTCCGGTAAAAAAGAGTTTTTGAAGTCCGGATTGTTTTTGAAAGATTATCATGGGATAAAATGGTAGTGGTTTTCAGATGAATTTGTACTCTTCCTTTGCATCAAAGCAAGGACACGCCTTCTTGATATTCGGACTGACCTGATAATGCCCCAGTATCTTTGCTTGCGAATAATCTGCCTTCAATAGCCGTAGCAGGTCCAGCAACGAACACTTTTGTACATACATACGTGTATCAGCGGGCACGCCTTTTTCCGAGATCCCGCCTTCATAGTAAATGCCGATGCTTTTGTCGTTCCAGCCGGTGACATGCGTTCCGATTTGATGTGCGGGGTGGCAGATATGCACCTCGCCCTCGCGGGTAATGTAGAAATGATAGCCTATACTGGCAAAACCGCGTGACAGATGGCTGCGGCGTAAGGTATCGAGCGGAAAGTCACGATTACAGCGTGTGGCGCTGTAATGAACTATCAGGAGGCGAACCTCCCGATAGTTTTGATAGAAACTACCTGATTGCATACGTCTATTTGGTACAGACGCTTAAACCGAATATACCTGCCAACGTGGTGCTGATGGCGATAACTACTTTGAGGATAACTCCTTAGATTGATTTTGATTCTTTCTTCATGATAATTGTTGATTTGAAATTTTAAATGTGATGATAAAAGGGAAATAGGCCCGTATGACGGTTTTATTCTAACGGATTTTCTTTCCTCTTCACCGGAGCCGCCGCTATTGCCGCCACCGCCTGTGGAACCACCGCCGGAAGTGTCTTTTCCCGAAATATCTACCATTGTCTCCCCGGCCTTTTGGGCTTTGAGTACGGCACGGGCTACCGTGCGTGTTGGCACAGGGGTGAAGCCCATACCTGCAAAGATGTTTCTTAAATCTTCACCGGGTACAAACTGAATATTGACCCTGGTGATGTTGGCTGCGGTGAATTTTTCGGCTGTTTCAGCTCCGCGGTTGGTGATTTGAAGATGGAACTTTCCCAGTTCTCCGAAATCCACCTGTTCTCCTGCACACAGACTGTCTATCATGTTGTCTACAGTAGCAATCAGCACGGCAGATACATCGGCGCGGCTCACAGTGGTTTGACCGGCCACGAGGCGGCTTAGCTCTTTCAATGTCAGTTCCTGACTGATTTGTGCCTTTGCATAGGCTTTTTTAGCTTCACCCGGTTTCATGGGGTTGGAGAGCATGGAAATACTGTAATTTAATGCCATAAAATAAATTATTAATTGGTTACGAAGCAAAGATACAACCTGCGGCAAGGGCGAAAATGAATGTAGCGGAAAGAGCGTGAGCGGATAGGAAATAAGATGAAAAACAAGGACGGAAAGTGATGGTTGTATAAGAATGTTTTTTGTGGATTTATACTTTAAAAATCAAAAAGTTATAGGCGTGAAGATAACTATGGATACAGAGAGAATGGCTTTAGAGAAATGTTGGAAAATCAACCCCTATTCCTAGCAGAAATTGGTGCAGCCTATGCTCCCGATATAGCGCCGATATCGGCGCTGAACCGTTTGGTACGCTGGATTAAACTGAACAAGGTACTCAAGAGGCTTTACAAAATGCGGGATATAACTCCCGGCAGCACATATTTACTTCATGGCAGGTAGAGCTGATTTTTGCACATTTGGGCAGGCCTTGAAGCGGGGATCGGCATTAGTAGTCTCGTGAACGGATGAGACTACTCTCACAGGGCTTCGAGGATAGTCTTGACAAGCTGGCTGTGAAAGTAGTCTTGATTTTGTCACCTTGCCACCTTTGACACTTACATATGAAAGTCTTAGATATAATGGTTCGTTAATAATACATGATAGTGAAAATGGATGTTATATATAATTCTGCATGCGACTTAAAAAGTAAGTGTCAAAGGTGGCAAGGTGTCATTTATTACGGTTGTTTGTCCGTGGTTGAAGAATCTTTCCAGAGGCTGAGTTGAAGTTCTTTCATATAAAATTATTTCGTTGATAAATGAGAGCCTGTATCCTTTGGGGCAGGTTCTAAAAAGTGTCGAAGCTCACAATATTTTTTTGTTGCAACAAAATTTCATGACCGTCATGGCGGTCATGAAAGGTACGTGATTTAATATTCTTAATAAATTTAAACTAAATGAAGAAAAGCAAGCAAACTGCGGATTTCGTACCTAACCTGGAATTGGGAGACCTTTTGGAACTGTTTCGCTATAACTATATGGTGGGTGGTAAGTTTTTGACTATAAATGAAGTATGCAAAATGTCCTCTATGAGTACCCGCATTTACTATAAGGTAAAAAAGGGATTAGCGTAGATATAAACCAGTGTTTTTAATAATGTGTAAAGGAGCGCGTTGTTTTATTATTAAATGAAAGTATCCATTATAACTTCCTGCTTTAACAGAGAGGCGACCATAGGGCAGGCCATAGAAAGTGTGTTGTCGCAAGACTATCCGGATATAGAGTATATCGTTGTGGACGGAGCAAGCAAAGACGGCTCTTTGCAGGTGATAAACCGATATAAGGACCGGATTACCAAAATTATTTCAGAGCCCGATAAAAGTATGTACGAGGGCATCAATAAAGGAGTGCAGGCCGCAACCGGAGATATCATAGGGCTGTTGCACTCGGATGATTTTCTGTTCGACAGGTATGTCATTTCGGATATTGTGCGAAAATTCAGTGAAACAGGGGCCGAACTGGTATATGGCAATGGATTGTTCGTGGATTTTGAGCACACGGACAGGCCCGTGCGCGACTGGATTAGCGGGAACTATCGGAAATGGAAAGTGAAATGCGGCTGGCTGCCGCTGCATCCTACGGTGTACATCCGGCGCGAGGTGATGGGCAGGTGGGGATTGTATAACGAGAACTATAAGATAGCGGCGGACACAGACCTGCTGGTGAGGTATCTGTATGAGGCGGATTTGCGTGTGGAGTATTTGAACAAGTACATCGTGAGGATGCGTATGGGCGGCTTGTCCACCGACAGCGCCAGACGGAAGCAGATGTGGAAGGAAGATGTGGACATATACAGGGCGCACGGTTTTCCGGGAGTACCTGCAAAGCTGATGAAGATGAGCTGGAAAGTGCCGCAGTTTATCGGAGCAAGGATTAAACGGATTGGTGCGGGAAGGTAAATACCAGGGATATGGAAAATATGGGGCGTGATGAGGAACTCTTCTTCCATTTTCTGAGACTGGGATTGTGGGGAGAGGAGCCGGATGAACCCGGATATGACATGACCGGACTGACACGGGATGATTGGTGCCGGATATACGATATGGGGCATCGGCAGGCAGTGTCGGGCATTGTGACGGACGGCATCGCGCATTGTGGCGTGCGTCCGGACGGAGAGTTGTGGGGGCAGTGGATTGCACAGTTGATATATATGGAACGGATGAACAGCCGCATAGCCAATGAGGGAACCTTTTGGCTGGAAAGTCTGGAAGAGGCAGGCATAGAGGCGGAGGTCTTTAAAGGGCCGTCGGTGGCGCATTGGTACAATAGGCCGATGTATCGCAGCTATGGCGATTTGGATATTGTAGTGCATGCGGGCTGGGAGAGGTTGGAAGAGGTGCTGCAAAAGTGGAAATTGCCTTATCGGGTGGAGCACGAAGATGTTGTGCTCCGGAACAGGGGAGTGTTCGTTGAATTCCATCGGCAGCGGGAATATCTGTATAATCCGGTGGTGCATAACAGGCTGACGCAGCTGTTGCATGCGGATAAAGAGGGGTATGAGCTGTATCTTGCCTGTCTGATTCTCCATTTACGTCGCCATGTGCTGACCTACGGGATTGGGTTGAAGCAGGTGTGTGATGTGGCGGTGATGCTGCGCAATGCCTCGCTCGATAGGAAAAAACTGGTGGGGATACTGCGTGAGCTGAATATGATAAGGTTCAGCAGGGTGCTTTTCGGGTTTATCGATGTCTATATCAAGGGCGTCAGGGAATTTCCGCTACGACCTTTGCATGACAGGAATATGCAGTTATTGCGAAATATCATCTGGCGAGACGGCTATCTGTTGAAAATGGAGCGAGAGCAGTGCAGTGAGAACAAACGAACAGTTGCCGGCAGGGTGATGGGGAACGGATTCTTTTGGTTGAAACGCTGTTCCTTACTGTTTGGCCTGATGCCCGACGAAGCTTGCTGTTTCCCTCTCTATATGGTGTGGAGAAGGCTGAAAGGCAGTTCTGTGAAGTCTGTGAATGCTGCCTTATAGACAATTTATCACACACTGGTGACTGAATGTCTATTTGCTTACCCGTTTTTTCTCTTTTTTTGCAGCTTGATAAAAAGAAACAAGCAGATAACGAAGAATGGTAAGAATACAATCATATAGTAAACTGATAAAGGCTACGGTAATTATTGGAGACACTTTATTATGTGGCGTTATCTTTGAATTGTTCTGCTTCTTTCTGGCAGGTACGCATTGGGAGAAAATACTGAGCGCTCCGAAAGCTCAGATTATACTGACCTTGTTGCTGTGCTACGTGCTGTGTAGCATGAAGAGGTCGGTTATTCTGTATAAAAGAAAGGTGTATGCTTATCAGATTGTAACGCTTGTATTTCTTAACGTATTCTACTTTGCCGTTTTGTCCGGGGCGATTCTTGCCATAGGGCAGTATATGGATGTGTGGTCTTATTTCTTTTTGGGCTATATCGTCGTACTGTTTGTCTGTATCGTGTCTTTCAGATTGCTTTTGCGTTTTTTCATCAAGAATTCCCGTCTGAAAGGCAATAACCTGCATTCGGTGGTATTGGTGGGCAGTACGGAGAATAATCTGCAATTGTATTATGAATTGACGGCACAGCCTTGGTCGGGATATAAAGTTGTGGGGTATTTCGATTATCAGTGCAATCCGGCTTTTCCTGAGGAGTGTACATATTTGGGCAAGCCGCAGGAGGTCATCGGATTTCTGAAGAAACGTACTTATATACGCAGTCTTTTCTGCTGCTTGTCTTCGGAGCATAAGGATGTCATTGTGCCGATGATTAATTATTGCGAGAATAATTTGGTACATTTTTACAGTGTACCCGATGTGCATAATTATTTGCAGAATCAGATGTATCTTAATATGGTAGGCACTGTGCCTTATCTGAGCCTGCGGCAGGAACCGCTGAACCAATTAGGCAATAAGGCGCTTAAAAGAGGGTTTGACATTGTGTTCTCGCTTGTGTTCCTATGTACTTTGTTTCCTATTATTTATGTAGTGGTGGCCATTGTGACGTGGTGTACCATGCCGGGTCCCGTATTCTTTAAACAGAAAAGGAACGGACTGAATGACAAGGAGTTTTATTGCTATAAGTTCAGGAGCATGAAAGTGAACAGTGATGCCGACCGGATGCAGGCCACCAAAGGGGATGCCCGCGTGACGCGTTGGGGAAGCATACTGCGCAAAACGAACCTTGACGAGACGCCGCAATTTGTCAATGTGTTGCTGGGGGATATGAGTATTGTGGGGCCCCGCCCTCATATGTTGAAGCATACGGAAGAGTATTCGCAACTGATAAATAAATACATGGTGCGGCATTTTGTGAAGCCCGGCATTACGGGGTGGAGCCAGGTGTCCGGTTTTCGTGGCGAGACGAAACAGTTGAGTGATATGGAAAACCGCATCAAGAATGATATATGGTACATCGAGCATTGGAGTTTCGGGCTGGATGTATATATCATTTATAAAACGGTGGCCAACATTGTTCATGGTGAAAAAAACGCTTATTAGACGGAAAAGACAAATAACAATAATTAATATATTCAATACTAAGAGAAAATGAAAAAATTAGCATTTTGCATGATGCTCTTCTCCCTGCTTTGGAGCGGTAGTATCGGCGCACAAACGGTGGAGCAGGATTCCATCGACATGATTGAAAATCCGCAGCCTACCGATGATGAGTATCGTGTGGTGACCAACCGTTTCTGGGATAACTGGTTTGTGCTGGGAAGTGTGGGCTACCATGCCTTCTTTGGTGACTATGGCAAGGTAGAAGATTTTGCAGGAAAACTTTCTCCCGACTTTAATGTGGGGGTGGGTAAGTGGTTTACTCCGGGCATCGGTGTGAAACTTCAGTTCGGTATGGGTAACTCCCGCGGATATAGCAAGGAACCGACTCCCTTTACATACGGACAGATTCTAATAAATAGTGACGGTGTTCCTTATTGGAAGACGAAGAACAAATGGTGGGATTTGAATGCCAATGTTATGTTCAACCTGTCCCGTCTTTTCTGCGGATACGAAGGTATCGATTCCGACAAGTTGATGAACCAGTTTATCTTTTCTGCGGGTATCGGTGCATTGCATCACAGAGATATCGGTCCTCAACGTAATGAGTGGAGCGGACACCTGGAAATGCAGTACAGCCGTTTCTTCTCCAAAAAGAAAAATCTGTCTTTGGACCTGAAACTGTACACAACGTTGTTCCAAACTAATTTTGATGCAGTGACATTAAAGGCTACCGGTGAGAACAGCAAGTGGTTCGACAACAATACGGGTATCCGTATCGGTATGACTTACTACTTCAAGAAACGCGGTTGGGAGAGATGTGCGCCTTGTGCGAAGCCGGTGTATATTACCCGTCCCGTCATCAATCAGATTATCAGCGATTGTCCTGAATATAAGTCAATGGTATTTTATGTGTTCTTCCCGAACAACTATTCAGGACGGGATGATGCTCCGGTAGTGTTTGATGCTGCGGTGAACTCCATCGATTACTTGGCATCGGGTATTTTCACTCAGAAGAAGTTCGAGGACAATGATGCGGTAGCTGCACGTTTGGCATCAGGCGCTTCGCTGTCGACATTGCGTACTACGGATGTGGCAACGGATGAAGCCGGTGAGTCGTCCGGTATGGCAGGTGTTTCACGCGGTTATGAAATATCTTCCTCACCTATTTCACTGGATATGGACGCCGAAAGCATGAATGCCTTTAAGGAGAAAAACGGATATTACTATGCTCCTGTATACAGCGGGAACAAGGCTTGGTACTATCGTGTGGATAATGCTACCAAGAATCAAAGCCTGATGAGCGGAGACAATTATAAAGAGAGCACTTCTTATGGCTTGAATGCGTATGCCGGCCTCGGATTGGTGAAAGAAAACATGAAACCGGATACTGATGCCGAGTTGTTCAGCTTTGCCGATATATATGCAGCTATCGAGGGTAACGAAGGTTATACCGGACAGTTTGCCGACTCCGCTGCCGTGAGCGCTCTGAAGAGAATCTTTGAAGAGGGAAGAATACTGCACGTACAGGCTGAGGGATTGGCTACCAGTCAGGACAACTACACGGGTAAGGATGCTGCCAATGTAGGTTTGGAACGTAATAAGACATTGGCTCATAACCGTGCTTATTCGGTTATCAAATGGCTGAAGGAAAATGAGCGGTTCAAGAAAGTGGTGGGAAGCAATTTCTCTCTCAACACACTGACCGATCCTATTGCCACCGTGAATGATAAGAGTACACAGGGACTGAATGCAAAATTGAATCGCTGTGTGAAAGTTAAAATACACTATGTGATTGACAAATAAATAGACATAACGTCCTATGTCGTCGTGAGACGAGTTCGCATTCCTGCTTAGCGAAGCGGGAATGCCTGAACGGAAAGTCATAAAAGACTTTCTTGTTTGTTTTGTTTGTTTGCGGGCCGCCTCAGGATTTAATGAGGCGGCCTTCTTTTTTCAACGGATACTCTTTTTTTAGAACTGAACGTGTACAGAGGATGAAAAAGGTTTTTGATAATGAAGTGATATTGCCGGAGGTGGCGCGACTGATTGAACAAGGACATTCGGTTACTATTCCTGTGCGGGGAAACAGTATGAATCCTTTTTTGGCGGATGGTCGTGACTGTGTTACTTTGGGCGGTTTTGTTCCTGAGGAGCTGCAAACCGGAGTTGCCGTATTGGCAAAGGACATGGAAGGGCGGTTTGTGTTACATCGTATTATAGCCCGCAGGGATGATAGACTTATATTGCAAGGCGACGGCAATCTGCGACAAACCGAGGAAACAACTCCTGCACAAGTTGCAGGGAGGGTGATTGCCGTGATACGGAAAGGCAAGAGGTATGCTGCCGACGGTGTGTTGTGGCGCACGTATTCTTATTGTTGGGTGAAGCTGGCACCTTGTCGCCGGTATTTGCTGGCATTGTATAGACGATTATAAATATTGAGTGATGAAAGAAGACTTGATACCTGCTCTTACAGGGAAGAATCTGAAAGATAAAATCTGCTATTTGTGGAGAGTTTCTGCCGGACAGCGTTGGGCGGTTTTGGTGAGTTGTGCGCTGGGGGCATTGTCCGTATTGTTTTCCCTGGCCTTTATCGGGGTGTCTAAATATGTGATAGATATTGCTACGGAGACGGTTACGGGCAGTCTGCCGGAGGCGGCTCTGTTGCTGGTCGCTTTGCTTGTATTGCAGTTGCTTTGTAATATTGTTGACAGTTGGGTGGGCATACGTATGCAGATTGAGCTGGGAAATACGCTGAGACACCGTCTTTTTACCCGCCTGCTGCATAGCCGCTGGAATGAACTGGAACGGTTCCATACCGGAGATATTGTGAATCGTGTGGAGCAGGATGTTTCATCGGTAGTGGGGTTGCTTACCGGGTCTTTTCCGTCACTGGTGGTGACCGGAGTGCAGTTGCTGGCGGCCTTTTTATTCTTTTGTTATTTAGACCCGTTTCTGCCGTGGATTGTGGTAGCCGTCTTTCCGTTGTTTCTGCTGGGTAGCCGTTATTATATGAAACGTATTCATCGCTATACGTATAAAATTCGCAGAAGTGACAGCCTGATACAGGCTGTTATTCAGGAGAGTTTGCAGCATAGGACGGTTATCAAGACATTGGAGCAGAGTGGTAACTGCGTCAGTAAGCTGGACGAGTGGCAAGATACGCTACGCAATCAGGTTCTGGGGCGTACACGCTTTTCGCTTGCCGCACGTTCTTTTGTATCGTTGGCTTTTTCCGGTGGCTATCTTACCGCTTTTCTGTGGGGTAGTGTCAGTCTCAGTACGGGGGCTATAACTTTCGGTACAATGGCCGCTTTTCTTCAGCTGGTGGGGAAAGTACAGCGTCCTGTGCTGGACCTTTCCCGGCTGATACCTTCCTTTGCACAGGTATTTACGGCCATAGACCGATTGGAAGAGCTGGAACGGTTGCCGGAAGAAAGCGGTGAGGAAAGTATGCGCTTTGCTGAAACTCCCGATGTGGAAATCGATAATATTACGTTTCGCTATGTGGAAGGCGAGGCACCTGTATTCAGCCATTTTTCCTGTAAGTTTCCGGCGGGTAGCTGTACGGCTGTAATGGGGGAAACCGGCAGAGGGAAAACAACCTTGGTGCGTATGTTGCTTGCTCTTGCACTGCCGGAAGAGGGGAGCATTGTGCTTCGCTCGCATTCGCAGTTGCAATCGTGTTCGTATGCGCAGCCGCAGTCGTTGCAGGAAGAGGCTTGCCTTGTTTCTCCGTCCACGCGCTGTAATTTTACTTATGTGCCCCAGGGGAATACTCTGTTTAGCGGTACTATCCGTGAAAACCTCTTGATGGGCAATCCTGAAGCTACGGAAGAAGACATGAACCATGCTTTACGTACGGCAGTGGCCGATTTTGTGTTCTCACTTCCGGATGGGATAGATACTCTGCTGACCGAACAAGGCGGCGGACTCAGTGAGGGACAGGCACAGCGTATTGCCATTGCCCGTGCATTGCTTCGTCCGGGGCATATTCTGCTATTGGATGAAGCGACTTCTGCGCTCGACCCGGAAACGGAACGATTGCTATTAGGGAATTTACGTCGGGATTATGGGGGGAAGACGTTTATCTTTATTACGCATCATCCGGCGGTGGCAGAGAAGTGCGATGGGGTAGTAAGAATATAACTCCAATCGTTTCTAGCTCTTAGATGCAGAAAATATTCGTTTTCTGCAAGTTGTATTTCTTTATTACTCTTTAACTAGTCAATAGGTTTCCTTGTACAGTACATATCTTATATGGGGAGCTTTATCTTTTATGTTATAAACTTCATTCAGCAAAGTTATTCGCTCTTTAAATTTTTGGAAGTCTATAATTGTTTGATTATTTTTTAGGAAGCATTGTTCCGTTTTCCTGATAAGTGATGTCGTTTCTTTCTCTGTTCGACAGTTGGTCTATCAGGAAAGTCTTCTCTCCTTTTTTGTAGCAAATTATTGTATGCTTTTATTTGTAAAGGAGAGGTTTATGCTTGTAAAATCTACTTTAGTCCAGCAAAGTAGACCTTTGGAAGAATGCTGTTTCAGTGATTTTGTTCTTACTTTATTCTTCAATGATTACTATTCCTTGTTCTTCTAGATGCCAGAGTAGTTTTTTTATGTCGGCTTGGGCTTCCTTTAGGCTGACATCGTATATTTCTGTTAATCTCTGGGTGAGTTTTTCCGGTGTGGCGGGTTGTTTTTGGAGTTCTGCGATAACCCATGCAGCGGTATCATTGAGCATTAGCATTTTTGAGAAATCAACCCGTTGCTCTACATTAATGAGAACTTTTTCTCCTGCAATATTGTGAATGGTAAAATCTGTTTTTAAAGTGATTTTCATTGGTATGGGGTTAATATTAAAAAAAGACCACAGGCGGTTTTATAAACGTCTGTAGCCTTTTTTGAGTAATTATAAAATTTTATCTAAGAATTAGTCGATTTGATGACAGTACAAGATCTGCCTTGTCTGATGAACTACGTGTTATAATTCCTTGTTCTTTCATTTCAGCCTTCATTTCAGCATCTACTACAGCTAAATCTACCAGATCTTCAATAGTAAACATCAAGTAGTACTGATGATTTTTATTGGGTTCTAAACTGATTCCAGTGCGATCAGTCTGAACATCTACTGTTAATAAATTTTGTGGCGCATTTTCAGGGGTGTTAAGCTTTCTAATTCCCATATAAAGTCTTAATGTTGCATCTTGGATGGTTGTAGCTCTAATAATAGGTATGAAAGGGTGATTATCACAACTACTTGAAATACCGTATACGGTGGATCGGCTTTCAGCGTCACCAAATGTGTAATTTCTAGCTTCATCCATCCATGCCGGATAATTTAAATTGCATAGATAAAATGTTCCTCTATCTGTACTGTTCGTTTCAGGTCCTGTTATAAAATTATAATGGACAGGAAAAAAATTCAATACTTTTTTTCGTGTGAAGAAATCACCAACACTAATTTCATAATCCAGTTGAATATCTTTTCCTTCTTCGTTTAATTTAGCTTGTCTTGTTTCTAAGGCTGCATGAAATAATTTATCTGTTTCTTTAATCATTTCCTCTGGTGTCGAGTTTTGATTAATTGTGCTTATTGAAGAAGGATAATGATTTTCATATTTCTCTACAACCATTGTACATAATGTCATAACTGTGGTCATACGCTTCATTGTTATGCTTGATTCATCGGTGACTGGTTTACCTGTGGCTGAACCTTGAACTGCATAATAGAGTTTTGCTTTTTCAGATATTGTTGTTCCCGATGGATTCTTGATAAAAAAATGTCCATCTGAGGAGAATAGGCTGTCACCATATTCTACATAAGCGTTTCCTTCAAAATAACGGTCATCTTCTTTTTTTACTTTTGGAAGATAGAAATTAGAACCTGCATTCTTTTCGGGATCATCTTCGGGATTATATGTAGGATTATAAGTCGTAAAAAAGAAACAGTCTTTAGGATTTTTAGAATCAATATTTGGATCCTCCCTTACAAGAATTTTTAATGTATCCTTTTCTTCATTATTACTAACAATAGCCCACAATATACCGTTTGTATCTTCTTCTATTGCGTATTTATATTTGTATTCAGAACCAATTTTCGTAATAGGAATTACTTTTTTCTCATCTAAGCTATTGTCTTTACCAATGTAACGCGCTATATAAATATCGATATTATCAGGGAGTTTACTGGGAGGATTCCCATATTCGTCAACTTCTTTTTCAGATCTAGTATTTATACTGCCATTGGCTTCACTTCCTTGCTGTACTTGAGTTGAAATACTTCCTTCTATCCAATTAAGATTTGATAAATCTATATTATTTTCTCCTTTGGATATATCATCCAAAATATCTTCAGAGGAGCATCCCGACATTATTCCACTTGCAATAATGGCAATGGATAATATTTTTTTTAAATGTTTCATATTACAATGTTCTTTATTATAATTAGTTACTTCTGCCACCCCAACTTCCGTCATGTACTACATCACCTTTTTCTATTACTTTGTCTGTGTAGTCGTTGCCATTAAATGGATCAGCAGAATTGCTACCCCCCGTGACAAAAGGAGAAGCGGCAATACAACAACTTAATTCTACTTCTATGATCTTAAGTACTGGCTTTTCATACTTTTTTTTCTTCTTCATACTTTTTATAAATTAATAATTTGTACTTAATCTTTAACACTTTACAATTGGTATACTACCTAAAATAAACATCCTAATTCTTTTTATTTTAGAAATTTATTTTTAGGTTGTTCAATTATCCTTCTGTAATACTATATTATTGACTTATACTGCTATACGATTATAAATTGTACTAAACTTAAAAAGATCTCTTAAGTCCCTATCTCTAAAGATTTACGTGCGCAAAATTAGTTCTTATGAGAATACTGGTATGTATGAATAGTCATAATGGAGTGACAAATAGTCCCAGTTTGGTTTTTGTCAATATGCTTTTTTGAGAAAGTTATGTGCTAAGATGTTGATTTTCATCTACTATCCTATTGTTTTAAGTTAAAGAACTACAATAGGAGTTATCTGTCCTGGTCTTCATTCTTCACCATCCCCCTATACTGTTCAGGCAATGCACTTTCTACCGCTGTATAAGCTTCCGCCATAGTCGCTTTGATATTCTCCGTCCCTTGTCCTTTAGGAGCAATCGGCTCATGAATTGTCAGTATCATGCGGTGGCGGTGTATCCACTTGCCGGTACGGGGAAGTATCTCGAACGAACCATCAATCGTGACAGGCACTACTGCCAGTTGCAGTTCGTCTGCCAATTGGAAAGCTCCTCTCTTGAAGTACCCCATATGTCCGGTGAATGTGCGTGCACCTTCGGGGAATACCACTAATGACACTCCGTCCTTTAAAGAAGCCTCTGCCTGACGCATGGTAGCCAGTACTTTCCGGGGGCTGGAACGGTCTACGAAAATATGCCCGGCGCTTTCGCAAGCCTTGCCCACGAATGGAATCTTACGCAGGCTTTTCTTCATCATCCATTTAAAGTTTCTTCCCAGAAAGCCATAAATCAGGAAAATATCGAAAGACCCCTGATGATTGGGGACAAATACATAAGAAGTACGTTTATGGAGCTTCTCCCGTCCGTTTATTTTTACCGGAATAAGCAGGAGATAGCAAATCAGTTGTGACCATATTTTACCCGGATAATATCCCCAGAAATGAGCGCCACCCAATAAGGAGCCGACAATTGTGACCAGTGCGGTAAGAATAGTCAGCACCAATAATATAGGCAGTGCAAAGCAAATCTGATAAATATTATAGAGTATTTTCATAGGTTTTGGATTTTATTGCCACAAAGATAGACCTTTTTTAGATTTTGTCACTCATTCTCGCTAACTAATTTTATAACGGTGATTTCGGGCCATGCACCGAAGCGGAAAGGCAGTCCCACATATCCTATGCCGACATTGACATACAAGGCTCGTTTGCCTTCGTAGTACATACCCGCCCATTCCGGGTAGATGAGAGAAGCTAACGAATGTTCGAACATTTCCATCTGCATGGCATGCGTATGTCCGGAAAGGGTTAACTCTATATCCGAGCCCGGCAGGACTTCACGTCGCCAGTGCGTAGGGTTGTGGCTGAGCAGGATACGGAACATACCTTCCGTGCCCTGCATGGCTTTGGGCAAATCGGCGAATTGTGAGAAAGGCGGCTCCCCGTCGTTCTCGACACCTATCAATGCTATGCTGTCGCCCTTATGATATAGAATGTCATGTTCGTTATTCAGCATTTTCCAGCCCATCTCTTTTTGCTGTTCTATTAAATACTCCAAATTGGCCGCTTCCTCTTTTCGGTTACGCCAACGGTAGTAAGTCCCGTAATCATGATTGCCGAGAATAGAATATACTCCGTCGGGAGCATGGAGCCGGGAAAGTATCTCCTTGAAACCGTCCAGCTCGTGGCTTTGCTGATTAACCAAATCACCGGTAAAGACAATAAGGTCTGCTTTCTGCTCATTCACCAGCTTTACCAAATGCCGGACAGCTTCTGGATTCCCCAGCCAGCTGCCTATATGTATATCCGACAGCTGAAGGATGCGATAACCGTCAAAGCCTTTGGGTATGTTGGCTGAGCGATACTCGACATCCTTTACCTCAAAGCGTGTGATACCCGCAATGGCTCCGTAAAGAATATTGGCAAAACTGATTACCCCCAATATCAATCCGAGCAGTGTGTAAGGAAGCCGGTGTGCGACGAAAGGAGAGCGGGGGCTTCTGAACGGCGTGCGGAAAATGACGAGCGACAGGAGCCGGCTGATTCCCCGCATCAGTATACCCAGCAGCGAGCAAAGCATGAACACCGTTTTCGGAACGGCGAACAGCATCACGGCCACTGCCAGCCTGCCGATGCCTTGCGGATGATGTGAAAGGGCATTATCCCCTGTCATATAGATATAATACATGTATATGGCCACCAACATAGCGGTGGGAAGCCAATATGTACTGCGCCAGACTATGTTACGCGTTTTCTTTACGATGTACACCAGGTAGATGTACATATCCGGCAGAAGCAGGAATAAAATGAGTATAAGAGTTATTCGGTGCATATATCTTCGAGTTCTTCTATATTCTTTTTAATACTGTCGAGATGCTTATAAACAACCTTTTTATAGATGAAATAAATAAGAATTACGTCCCAGATGACGCAGAATCCCAGCATGGCGGCTTGCGCTATGAGAGGCATCGTGTAGTAATCCATTACCCAGTAGAACAGTGCGGTGAAGATAACGGCCCAGACAGCTACTGCCCACACTTCGTAGCGGGTCCAGTAACGGAACGTGGCCATGCGCCGGCTTACTTCGGCTACGGACATCTCATCCACCCGGGTATTCCTGTTCCAAAGGTAAGTTTTACGGTCCCACCACATACCGCCGAGGATGGTGACGGTGATGAAAGCCAGAAATATGGCAGTCTTGTTTTGCAAGTGTTCATTGAAGCCGAAAGTAGGTAGCAAAAGCCATATCAGCAGGATGACGGCCAGCCCCACCGCACCTACTCCAAGCGAGAAGCGTTGCAGGATAACGAGCCGCCTCAGGCTGCGCCGGGTATTTGTTTTATAGCTCGCAAGCAGTTCCTTTATTTGTTTTTCATCGGCGATAGGTTCCTTTTGCAACTGTGCATCCAATGCATTCCATGATTTTTTCAGTTCGTCCAGTTCCATATATTATTCCTCCTTGTTCATCTTTTTCAGTTTGTCTTTAATACGGTTGAGTTTGGTAGCCACATTGGTTACGGTCAGTCCGGTGATTTCGGAAATCTCCTCATAACTCTTCTCTTCCAGATAAAGCAGGATGATAGACTTTTCCAGTTGCCCCAGCCGGTTTATCATCCGGTAGAGTTGCCGTAACATGGCTTGCGTCTCGTCGTCCTCTTCGCTGCGGTCGGCTTCCTGTGTGAGGGTTACAATCTCCGGAATGTTCTTTTCTTTCCGTATGAAGCTGATACAGGTATTCAAGGCGATACGGTAAATCCACGTCGAGACTTTACATTCCTTTCTGAATTTAGGAAAAGCTTTCCAGATGTTGAGTACTACTTCCTGGTACAGGTCGCTAAGAGTCGCGTTCGGAGTGGTGTACAGGTAACACACCTTATAGATGACGCGCTCGTATTCCCGTATGACGGACATAAACTCTTGTTCTATATTTTCCATTGTATTGTTTCTCGAATCGCTTTTTATTTGTTTGTCGTAACGGAAACCGGAAAATCACACTCCCGGCTCTTAACTCTTCAGGTTGGCTGCAAGAAACTTTCGCATTTCATCAATCGGCTTACCGCGTCGGCGGGCATAATCTTCCAGTTGGTCTTCACCAATCTTGCCTACGGCGAAATAGTGTGACCGGGGATGTGAAAACATAAGACCACATACAGAAGCATGCGGATACATGGCCCCGTTTTCGGTGAGTGTGATACCTATCTGTTTCATATCCAGCAGTTCATCCAATATGAAGTTTACGGATTGGTCGGGTAGGGAAGGATAGCCTACCGCCGGACGGATACCCTGATATTTCTCAGCCAGCAAGTCCGGAATGGAAAGCGATTCGTTGGGAGCATATCCCCAGACCGCTTTGCGCACATGTTCGTGCATCTTTTCTGTCGCGGCTTCGGCAAGCCGGTCTGTCAGGGTCTGTACGAGGAGATGTTTGTAAGGGTCGTCTTTGTAGTAGTTTTCACTTTCCGCACTGACGGAAGATGCGAAAAGGCCTATCGTGTCTGCCACCCCGGACGAGAGAGGCCGTATGAAATCGCTCAGGCAGAGAAAAGGACTTCCGTCCGGGTGAGGGGTCTGCTGACGGAGCAGAGGGAATACTGTATCCTCGATAAGGAGATTGTCCCCTTCCGCATTGGCGCTGCACAACCTGTAAATGCATTGCACCGTAATTACCTCATCCAATCGGTTGAGTACTCTGTTGGCTTCCTTAAACAGTTGCATGGCTTCGGCGGCTTTGGCACGCTCTTCTTGAGGAAAAGCCGCAAGCCGCATGGCACGGCAGGAATCGCAACCGTGGATATCGGCTATTGCCGCAAACTTGGGTTGAAAGCCCCAGGCATGGAAAAAATAAATCCAGTTGATGTAGGGACTTACTTCATGTATTTTATAATTGATGGTTGACAATGGATAATGTATATATAATAAGTGTTGATAATGTATATATAATAAGTGTTGATAATGTATATATAATAAGTTAAGTAAATAAGTAAATGTTTAGATTTAATTTGTATCGGTAACAATGAGTGTATATAAGTAACAATAATGTAACGTAACCTAAGGCTGAAAGCCTTT